>Kit_p1__coassemble_159_pt1 | contig 48607 bp, 42 predicted proteins | sample Kit_p1__metabat2_high_PE_008 | metagenome-assembled genome bin Kit_p1 | reverse complement strand
TCTTAATTAACTTTGACTATGCAAAATTAATCCCCACTAAAAATCTACTGACCCAAAAAAACAGGTGTTTAAATCTATTCTTTAATTAGGAGAGTAGCGTTCAATGTTAAAAGAGTAGGGTTTGTTGCAAATGAAATGTCGTATCTTCTTGTGATAGAAGATACGACATTAAAATATTAAATCCTAAAGTTTATAACTTTAGATTAAGCTTCAGCTTCAGCTACAACTTCGAAAGGAATTTCAACAGAAACTTCTTTGTGGAGTTTTACAGTAGCAACGTATGAGCCAACTTCCTTAACATCCTTAACCAAGATAGTCTTGCGATCGATGTCGAAGCCCAACTTGTTGAGTTCTTCAGCGATGTGGAGGCTGTTAACAGAACCATAGATAGCACCGGTAGCGCTAACCTTAGTAGCGATTTTGATGGTTTCTACAGCTTCGAGCTTCTTAGCCAATTCTTCAGCATCAGCCTTGATTTTAGCCAATTTGTGAGCACGCTGCTTCAAGTTTTCAGCCAAAATTTTCTTAGCAGATTCAGAAGCGATAATAGCCTTTCCGGTAGGAATAAGGTAGTTACGGCCATAGCCGTCTTTTACAGTTACGATATCGTCTTTATAACCCAGACCAATAACGTTTTCTTTCAAAATGATTTCCATATCTTATTACCTCCTCTGTTATTATTTCATCAAATCGGTTACGAAAGGAAGAAGTGCCAAGTGGCGAGCACGCTTCACAGCCTGAGCCACACGACGCTGATACTTCAAAGAAGTACCGGTGATACGGCGAGGAAGGATCTTACCCTGCTCGTTCAAGAATTTCTTCAAGAACTCAGGATTTTTGTAATCGATATACTTAATTCCGCTCTTTTTGAAACGGCAATACTTCTTTTTCTTGACGTCAACGGTCGGCGGGGTCAAATAACGAATTTCTGATTGTGCTTGTGCCATTTTTTAGTCCTCCTTATTGTTAAACTTGTTACGACGTTTTGCTGCATATTCTGCTGCATACTTTTCGAGCTTCACGGTGAGGAAACGGATAACGCGTTCGTCACGACGGAAAGCGATTTCGAGCTTAGCCACGGTTTCGGGCTCAGCCTTGAACTCGATCAGCTCGTAAAAGCCGGTGGACTTCTTCTGAATGGGATAAGCCATAGTCTTCAGGCCCCATTCTTCCTCATTGATAATCTCAGCGCCAGCGGCAGTGAGAACACCTTTGAACTTTTCGACCGTTTCCTTCATCTGTTGGTCAGACAAAACGGGAGTCATAATGAAAACGGTCTCGTACTGATTCATCATAGGTTTTGAATGAATTAATAGTTTTAAATGCAAAATTGCGGTGCAAAATTACATATTTTTTTCTACATGACAAAATATTACTGTGAAAAATGCTAAACTCATCTGCTCTATTATATTATATAGTGCGTCAGATGGTATGAATTTTGCCGGAGTGTAGTGATGGCGATATTATTTGCGCATTTCTTCCAATTCTACTTCCTTGACTTTACGGAAGAGGTCGGATGCAAAAATAAAGTTGTTTAGCAATTCATTTTCCGAACTCATGACATCATCTTTGGTTCCTTCCCATTCGTTTTTGCCTTGGTTGATAAAGATAATGTGTTCGCCAATTCCCATCACCGAGTTCATGTCGTGGGTGTTGATGATGGTGGTGGTGTTGAATTCCTTAGTAATTGAATGTATCAGTTCGTCGATGACAAGCGATGTCTTGGGGTCGAGTCCCGAGTTCGGTTCGTCGCAGAACAGGTATTTGGGATGCAGGGCAATGGCGCGGGCAATGGCAACACGTTTTTGCATACCTCCGGATATTTCACCCGGATACTTGTTGGCTGCATCAGACAGGTTTACGTGGTCAAGACAGAACATGGCTCTTTTGACGCGGTCTTTATAGCTATCGTTTGAGAACATGTCTAGAGGGAACATTACGTTTTCAAGAACCGACATCGAGTCGAATAGTGCGGCATTTTGGAAAATCATGCCCATCTCTCGGCGCAGAAGAGCACGTTCTTTTTTATCCATGCTCATAAAGCTGCGTCCGTCGTAAAGCACATCGCCTTCGGTGGGTTCGAACAATCCGACGATGTTTTTAATCAAAACGGTTTTGCCCGATCCACTCTGTCCGATAATCAAGTTTGTTTTTCCGCTTTCAAAGCGAGTGGTGATACCCTTCAGTACTTCTTTGTCGTCGAAGGATTTATGTAGATTTTTAATTTCTATCATGACAGGATTTGCGTAAGGAATAAGTCAGAAAATAAAATCAGCATGGAGCAGGAAACCACAGCATCAGTACTGGCTTTGCCCACTTCAATACTTCCGCCTTCAACGTTATAGCCATAGAATGACGATACGCTGGAAATGATGAAGGCAAAGAAAAGCGATTTGATTACACCCATCCAAAAGAACCATTGGGTGAATGAATGTTGAAGACCAGCTGTAAGATCCGAGGGGGTGATGATGTGTCCGATGTATGCAGTGGCGTATGCACCGATGATGCCGCTTACTGTGCTGAAAACGACCAATAGGGGCATGATGGTGACTAAGCCGATAATCTTAGGAAGTATTAAGAATGATGCTGAGTTTACACCCATAATTTCGAGTGCATCAATTTGCAGCGTGGTTCGCATTGTGCCTAACTCAGAAGCAATATTTGAACCAACTTTACCTGATAAAATCAAACACATGATGCTAGATGAAAATTCAAGCAACATGATTTCGCGGGTAACGTAACCTGATACCCACAGTGGCATCCATGGACTCTGGATGTTTAGTTTGATTTGAATGCAAATAACCGCACCGATAAAGAAAGAAATGAGGAGAACGATGCCGATAGAATCAACACCTAACTGAACCATTTCCTTAACGTATTGTTTCATGAACATGCGCATACGTTCTGGGCGCGAAAAGGTTTTTCCCATCAATATGAGATACCGACCAAAGTTATTTAGAAATTTTACAATAAGCATAAGTTATTGGTATTATTGATTTATCTTTGTTTGAATTATTGTTTTTATTATAATATGGGTTGCAGATGTTATGTATCTGTGCATACGGCCAACTCTTTTAGTCTTCTTTCTTTAAAGCTTCGGGCTTCAGCATACCTTTTTCGTCAAACAAACCATAGGTTGTTCGCAACACTTTGAATTCCGTGCGTCGGTTGAGTGCATTGCAAACTTCTTGCTGCTCTTGAGGGAGCTTCATGATGTACGGAATGGTTAGCGTGTCACCTTCATGCAAGAAAGGGTAGGTTTCAGTCAATTTCTTATTTACCACCTTCGGCATTTGTTCGCCATAACCTACAGCTGTTAGTCGGTCGGGAGCAATGCCATGTTCCGTAAGGTATTTTACAACACTTTCAGCACGTCTTTGTGACAGGTTCAGATTGTATAGATCGTTTCCTCGGTAGTCGCAGTGCGCAGCCAATTCTATGGTAACATTGGGGTTTTCCTTGAGCATATTGGTCAGGCGGTCAAGCGCTTCGCATGAATTTTCGGTCAGGTCTGCTTTGTCGAATTCATAGAAAACGTTTCGAACCAGCACGGGAATTCCGATGTTGGGAAGTGGAAACTGAAGAACATGCTGTTTCTCAACTTCAGCGGTATCCGCTTTTAGTTCATTGCGTACATTAAGGTAGTTCTTGCAGGTAGCCAGGAATAAATAGCTAACACCGGGCTTGAGTGGCTTTTCAAATGAGCCATCGGAAAGTACGCTGATTTTTTCGTTCGTGCCGTCACTGCCTACCATATATATAATGGCTTCGGGCAATTCGTAGCCATCCTGTTCGTAAACCCAACCTTTGACGGTTTGAAGTACTTCCGGATAACTGAACTCATAGATTTTATCCCATCCGCGTCCACCGGTTGATCTTGACGATGAAAAGAATCCTCTGTTGTGTAAACCTTCAAATGTAATGCCGAAATCATCGCCGTTTGAATTCATCGGATAGGGAAGGTGGGTTACGCTCCAACGATTGGAAACCGTATCTTCTGTGGCATAATACAAGTCAAGTCCTCCCATGCCATCGGTACGCCCGTCGCTCGAGAAGTAAAGTTGTCCATTTGGCCGGAAAGCCGGGAAACATTCATTTCCTTTGGTATTGATGTCAGTACCTAAGTTTTCGAGTGCTCCCATACCATGTTTCCCGTCCAATTTAATTCGCCAAATATCCAGACCTCCTTGTCCACCGGGCATGTCGGATGTGAAGTACAACCACTTTCCGTTGGGAGAAACCGCTGGATGTGCGTACGACGATAAGGTATCGCCAGTGATTTTTACTTGCGATGGTTTACTCCATTTGGCATCTCCTCGTGTTGACATCCATATTTCAGCCATTCGGGGATATTGAGGGTCTGTTCGGCAAATTGTCAAGTACATGGTTTTGCCGTCGGGTGTAAAAGAACATGCACCTTCGTCAAAATCTGTGTTTATGTCACCTTCGGCAGATTCGACAGCTTTCCATTTTCCTTTCTCGTCTTTTTTCGAGAAAAAGATATCGCCATTTTTCATGGCAGTAATGCTGCTTATGTCACCGGTTGATTGATTGCGCGTTGAGGTAAAGTACAATTGTTGCGCTTCAGTACCCATGTATGCAGGGGCATAGTCGGAACGGGTTCCATTAAAGAGCGAGAACATTTTTACGCTGTAGGCTGATCCCTTTTCTTTAATGCCTAAGGCACCAGAGCATGATTTGAGTCCGCACCGGGCTTCTTCTGAATCGGGTACGGAATCTAAAAATGCTGTATAAGCTTTGGCAGCCTCTTTATAATCGCCTTGCAATCGGAGCATATTGCCCAGATATAAAAGGGTGAGTGAGTCTGTATAATGATAGCGTTGCGCATTTCTGAATGCCCCAGCAGCACGTGCTGCGTTACCGTAGCGCATATAGGCATCCCCCATTTTGAAAGCAATTTTTCCTCGAAGAGCTTTTTCTTTGGGTGGTGTACGCTGATAAGCTTTTTTATATTGGCCGGCAGCCTCGGCATATTCGCCTAATGCTAAAGCAGCATCTCCGCGTTTGATGGATTTCTCCACACTTCCGCAAGAGGTGGCCAGTATGTAGGCAAACAGGTATATGATGAGTTTCTTAGGGTTGTACATAGTAAGTTGAAGTCTTATGCCTATTTACTAAACTCAATGAATGAACTTTTATTGCAAGGCGGAGCTCGTAATTCAAAGGAATGCAGCAAATGGTGTCAGATCGTTTACTTCGCGCCATTCGCGACAGCTGTCATTAAGTGGTATGTAGGTGAAAATTATGGGGTATTTCCTGAATTCTACCGCCTTTGCAGAGCCAAAGTTAAGCACTAAAACTCTTATTTCGAAAAAAGTATCGTTTTTTTTTGAGATATGTCGATTGATTTACTACTTTTGCTTCCGATAAGGCATGCAAAGTTGAGCAGTTCATCGTTTATTCTGCAAAATAGGTATATCAATATGGCAGATGTTAGGTGAATTACATTAAAGATTAACCATGAAAAACTAAAGTCTTATTTTGCAAATGCCTGCTTATTGAATATAAACCTTAATACTAAAATATGCACAACATGTCAAACTTGCAATCCATATTTCCCGCTTGTCATGTGGTGTTCCCCGCTTCTGCTGATTCTCGGCGCGCTACATTCTATTTAGCTGCTGAAGAATACATTGCGCAGAAATTACCAGCCGACAATTATCTTTTTTCCTGGCAACTTTCACCCACGGTAGTTATTGGGCGTAATCAAGTTGTGCATCAGGAAATTAACTTAGATTTTTGTCAGGCAGAAGGTATTGATGTTGTACGTCGCAAAAGTGGTGGAGGTGCTATATTTGCAGATCAGCACAACATTATGTGGAGTCTGGTTACCACAGCTTGTGCTGTAGAACCGCTGTTTCAAGTGTATGCACATGAAGTGGCACGTTCGTTAGATAGCTTGGGAGCTCAAACCGAAGTTTCCGGCCGTAACGATATTACACTAAAGAATGGAGGTAAAATTTGCGGAAATGCTTTTTACCATTTGGCAAACCATAATATTGTGCACGGTACCATGCTTTACGACACCAATCCCCGGCTTATGCAGGGAGCCCTTACTCCGGATGTCAGTAAGTTGCAGTCGAAGGGGGTTTCAAGTGTTCGTAGCAGAGTAGCTTTACTAAAGGATGTGTTGACATTGAGTGTAACGGAACTGCGCAGTCGGCTGTCTTCGCTGATGACGAATCGGACGTATGAACTGACAGAAAACGATTTGGCCGGAATTGAAAAGTTGGAAGAAGCATACAATAACCCTGCTTATCTTTACGGTCGAATTACTTCTGATGTGGAACGTAAGGCTGTGATTCCGGGGTGTGGAACTGTAGCTCTGTATTTCAAGTTGCGCGGAACAATCATTGAGGATGTTCATCTTACAGGTGATTTCTTTGAGTTGGCCGATGCGCAGAAAACTTTTCACGATGCATTCTGTCAAGTAACATTTACACCACAAAATATGGAAAATGCCATACGCAACCATCATCCGGAGCGAACCATACGTAACTTGACAACAGAACAGCTGTTGCAAATGCTTTCTTGATTTTTCTAACCTTTACTATAAACAGAGGCTTTGGTATTGCATGTTGCATCTTTTATGAAGCATGAATGTAAACTTCTGAAGTCTGAAAATTTATTTCTAATTACCATGTCTGATAAGCGAACTTGTCTTTATGATCGCCACGTATCTTTAGGAGCTAAGATGGTTCCTTTTGGCGGTTTTGAAATGCCGTTGGAGTATACCAACATCGTAGATGAACATAATGCAGTGCGTCAAGCATGTGGTGTGTTCGATGTAAGCCACATGGGCGAAGTGCTTGTTTCGGGCCCTGAAGCAGAACGCTTCGTTCAATACATCTTTACGAATGATGTAGCCGGAGCAGCTGTAGGTAAAATTTTCTACGGCATGATGCTTCATCCTCATGGAGGAACCGTTGACGATTTGTTAGTTTACAAAAAATCTGAAGATGCCTTCTTGCTAGTAATCAATGCAGCCAATATTGATAAGGATTATGCATGGATAGTAGAGCAGGCTCAAAAGTTTGATGTTTACACGGAAAATCAAAGTGATTATTATGCTCAGTTAGCTGTTCAAGGCCCTGAAGCAGAGAAGATTACAGAGTCTGTGTTAAACATTCAGTGCAGCGAATTAGAGTTCTACACTTTCAAGGTAATTGAAGTGAATGGCGAACAAGTAATCGTCAGCCGAACCGGCTATACTGGTGAGGATGGATTTGAAATTTACGGCAGTCACGACTTTATTGTACGTTCATGGGATGCTTTAATGCAAAGCAAACTCTGCAAGCCTTGCGGTTTGGGATGTCGCGATACATTGCGCTTTGAAGTAGGTCTTCCTCTTTATGGTGATGAGTTGTCTGATGAAATTTCACCTGTTATGGCTGGTTTGAGCATGTTCGTGAAACTGGATAAGGAGGATTTTGTAGGAAAAGAAGCTGTTGCCAAGCAAAAAGCCGAGGGCGTAAGTCAAAAGGTTGTAGGCATTGAACTTGAAGGACGAGCTATTCCCCGCCACGGCTATGAAGTGGTTGCAGACGATAAAGTTGTAGGTGTGGTCACCACTGGCTATTCCTCAATTTCTACCGGTAAGAGCATTTGCATGGCATTGGTTGATGCTGCGTATGCAAAGCTTGAAACTCCCTTGCAGGTGCGCATTCACCGTAAGTTACACAATGGAGTCGTTGTAAAGAAGCGTTTCTATCAAAAACATTATAAAAAGTAACGCAGCTTTATTCGTAAATTATTTAAAGAAAAACATTTATAAAACCAATCTAAATACCTAATAATCATGGCAAAATTAATTGAAGGACTTTATTACAGCGATAGTCACGAATTTGTAAAAGTAGAAGGCGAGTTTGGCTATGTCGGCATCACGGACTATGCACAAGAACAACTCGGCAACGTGGTTTACGTTGATATGCCCGAAGAGGGTGACAATGTAACAGCTGGCGAAGAATTTGGTGCAGTAGAGAGCGTAAAAGCCGCAAGCGATTTGCTTTCACCTGTTAGTGGTGAGGTTGTAGAGGTTAATGCAGCTCTTGAAGATAATCCAGAACTTATTAACAGCGATGCATTCGCCAATTGGATTATCAAAGTGAAGCTGACCAATATGGCCGAACTTGACGAACTGCTTTCTGCTGCAGACTACAGCAAGATTTGTGAATAAAGCACTTTGAACTCTTATCTGTAACGAATACGTCCTTGGTATTTTGATAGTATCGTTCATGTTTATGAGATATGTGATAATCAGATATTAATGATGTATTCGTTGCAGATTTTATTTAATGGAAATCATACGCTCTCATTGCAGAAAGTGATAGATTTTTGTTTTCATTAAATGAGTAATACTAACGCTAAGTCAACCAAGACCCATAATCCATGAAATACTTTCCCCATACAGATGATGACATTCGGCAGATGTTGGATGCCATTGGTGTGAAGTCGCTCGATGAACTTTATGCTGAAGTACCCGATGAGTTGAAATTACATCGCGAACTAAATATTCCGTCAGCAATGTCGGAAATAGAGGTTCGAAAGATTATCAATGATTTGGCTGCTGACAATAAGCCGCTTGTTCCCTTTGCTGGTGCCGGAGCTTACGATCATTACATCCCTTCAGTTATTTCGTACATCACTTCGCGTAGTGAATTTTCAACCTCGTATACACCGTACCAGGCTGAAATTTCGCAAGGAACCTTGCAATACATTTTTGAGTATCAAACCATGATGGCTGATTTGACAGGCATGGATTTGTCAAATGCCTCAATGTATGATGGAACAACAGCTACAGCCGAAGCCATGCTAATGTGTGTAGCTGCAGCGAAGAAGCGTAATCGCGTGCTTATTTCGGAAACAGTACATCCGGCCGTACGTCGGGTAGTGCGCACCTATGCTCATTTTCATGGTGTAGACTTGGTTGAAGTTCCAGCAGACGGAGGCGTTACCGACCGCAAGGCCATTTCTGCATATTTGATGGCAGATGATGTAGCCGGCGTTATTGTAGCTCAACCTAATTATTATGGAATTATTGAGGACTTTACTGGTTTAGCAGACGAATGTCATGCTCATAAAGCCCTGTTGGCAATTAACAGCATAGCTTCAACTTTGGGTGTGTTGCGTTCGCCTGGCGAGTGGGGAGCAGACATTGCTTGTGGAGATGCACAAAGTTTAGGTTTGCCGCTTAACTATGGTGGTCCTTACATTGGATATCTTTGTGTTAAAAACGCATTGGTGCGCAAAATGCCCGGCCGTTTGGTTGGTCAAACAGAAGATGCCGACGGCAAACGCGCATTTGTACTCACCATGCAAGCACGCGAACAGCATATCCGTCGTGAAAAGGCTACTTCAAATATCTGTACGGCGCAAGGTATCATGTGTCTTTACGTAGCCATTTATTTGTCTCTTATGGGTAAAGAGGGGTTACGCGAAGTTAATCACCAATCGTATGCCTCAGCTCATGAATTGCATCGTTTGCTTACGGCCGATAATCGTTTTGTAGATCTTTATCCTGGTCAGCCGTTCCTGAATGAGTTTACACTGAAATATCAAGGCAGTGAAGGACTTGACAACCTGCGTAAACGCTTGGCAGAAGCCGGCTATTTAGCAGGTGTGAAGGTTGAAGGAACAACCGATTGTCTGATAATAGCCGTAACCGAACAGCGTACGGCTCAAGAGATTGTTGAATTTGCAAAATTGGCTTTATCATGAACAGCACAGTATATTCTCCCCTGATATTTGAACTTTCGCATCCTGGACGAAAGGGGTATTCGCTGCCTGAAAATAAATGGACAGAACAATATAGTTTAGAGCAACTTCCGGAGAATCTGCTTCGTCAGAATCCTCCCACGAAATTGCCTGAGGCCGATGAACTGACTGTGGTACGTCATTACACCAATATGTCAGGCAATAACTTTGGCGTAGATACGGGCTTTTATCCTTTGGGAAGTTGTACGATGAAGTACAATCCTAAAATCAACGAAGAAGTAGCCGCGTTGCCCGGTTTTACACAATTGCATCCTGCACAGGAAACCTGTCATACCCAAGGTGCATTAAAGTTGTACGATGAAGTTCAGAAAACCTTGGCAGAAATCGCCGGTCTGAGCAAGTTTACCCTTAACCCCTATGCCGGTGCGCATGGTGAACTTACGGGTCTTATGATAATTAGAACGTATCATCAGAAACGCGGCGATGTAACACGTACCAAAATTATCGTACCCGATTCAGCACATGGAACCAATCCGGCCTCGGCAGCAGTGTGCGGTTTGCAAATTGTCGAAGTTAAGAGTACGCCCAATGGTACCGTGGACGTAGAGGATTTGAAACCCTTGTTGGGCGACGATATTGCCGGCATGATGATGACGAATCCGAACACATTGGGTATATTCGAAAAACAAATACCCGAAATTGCGCGCCTGATTCATGAATGCGGTGGCTTGATGTATTATGATGGAGCCAACTTAAACCCCATGTTGGGCGTTTGCCGTCCTGGTGATATGGGATTTGATGTCATGCACATCAATTTGCATAAAACCTTTAGTACGCCTCATGGTGGCGGAGGTCCTGGTAGCGGTCCTGTAGGTGTTCGTGAAGGTTTAGAGGCTTATCTGCCCAATCCGCAAGTGGTCTACAATGAAGAAACCGGGCTTTATGAATTGCAGAATAATCCCGAATCTTTAGGTAGTGTTTCAGCGCATTTAGGAAACTATGGCATTCTTATTCGCGCCTATGCCTATTTGCTCACTCTGGGCAAGGAGTATGTGCCAATGGCTGGCAAATTGTCTGTGCTCAATGCCAATTACATCAAGGAAAAGCTGAAGGATTACTACGATCTTCCCATCGAAGGCCTTTGCAAACACGAATTTGTGTTTGATGGTCTGCAGGCCCGTTACGGTGGTGCGCATAACGATGCATCACACATCACAACGCTTGAAGTTGCCAAACGATTGCTTGACTACGGATTCCATGCGCCCACGATTTATTTCCCCTTGCTGTTCCATGAGGCAATGATGATTGAACCTACTGAAACTGAAAGTAAGGAAACGCTTGATGCTTTTATTGATGTAATGATTAAAATAGCGCATGAAGCAAAGAATAATCCAGCATTGCTTCGTGAAGCACCGCATCACACACCCGTTCGCAGGTTGGACGATGTGAAAGCAGTTAAAGATGCTAAGTTTACATACTAAGAACTGAACAGGGTAGGGCATAAGAAATAAATGGGTGTTCAACATTGTTTTAAATCATTCGGACACTTGCTGATAGTTGAAACTAACGCTATTTCTATGCCTTACCCTTTTTATTGCAAATCATGATGGAGCTTTGCGGTAATTATGCAAATGTCCATCGAATGCAGAGCGTTAGGTATCGAAATTCTATACATAAATCAATAAGGTGACGATTGTTTTCTATTGATTTATAAGTATTTATATATTGTTTTCTACACTGTTTGTTGAATTGATAAATATCTACGTTCATATTGCAACTAACAACTTAAAAAGAATATACATGAAGTCATTGTTGATTATAGGTGCAGGCCCTGGCGGCTATGAATGCGCACTGCGAGCTGCTAAATCGGGATTGGATGTACATGTGGTAGATCGGGCTGAACATATTGGTGGAACCTGTCTGAACGAAGGATGTATTCCTACTAAATGCTTGTGTCATACAGCCGAAGTATTGGAGATGGCTAAGGTAGCACAAACTTACGGCGTTGTTTCAGATGCGACCCAGTTCAATATTGAAGCAGCTCTTGAACGTAAGAATAACGTAGTCACCCAGTTGAAACAAGGCATACGCACTTTGTTGTCAACCCCCGGCATAACCTTTCATGATGGCGAAGCCCGTTTTCTGCCCAACGATGCCCATTCGGTAAAGGTCGGTGATGATGTGATTACGGCCGACTATGTATTTATTGCCACTGGTTCTGTATCGAAGTACCTGCCCGTTCCAGGGGCACATAGTGAAGGCGTGCTGACCTCCACAGAGTTATTATCATTGAACGAAGTGCCCAGTAGGCTTTGTATTATCGGTGGTGGAGTGATTGGTTTAGAGTTTGCCGGCATATTCAATTCGTTTGGTTCAAAAGTAACTGTAATAGAATATTGTAAGGAAATTCTGCCCAATTTTGATCGTGACATTGCTAAGCGTTTGCGTACTTCGTTGAAAAAACAAGGCATTGAGTTTATAACCGGTGCACCCGTTACAGCGATTCATGTAGACAGTACAAATAATAACGAAATACATGTAAGTTACGAATATCGAAATGCAGTACATGATTGTCTGGCAGATAAAGTGTTGATGGCTGTAGGTCGTGGAGCCAATCTTTCCTCGCTTAATTTAGATGAAGCAGGCATAGCTTATACCAAGAAAGGCATTACGGTAGACGAACACATGCAGACCAATGTGTCTGGCGTCTATGCTGTAGGCGACATAAACGGATTATGCCAGTTGGCACATGCGGCTACGTTCCAAAGTTACTGCGCGCTGTCTCATGTATTAGGCAATGCAGACTTCAAAGTTGATTTGTCAATAGTACCGGCTGCTGTATTCACCACCCCCGAGGCAGCTATGGTTGGGTTAACTGAGGAGGAAGCTAAAGCCCAAAATATCGAAATTAAAGTGCACAAAGCCTTCTATCGTGCCAATGGCCGAGCTTTAGCTATGGATGCAGGGGGCGATGGTTTAGTAAAAATCATAGCGCATGACGATATCGTGGTAGGTGCTCATATCTTAGGGGCGCATTCATCAGAACTCATTCATGAAATAGCTCTGCTCATGAGTAAGCAAGGTACGCTTGCAGACATACGAAATTGCATACATGCCCACCCAACGCTGTCAGAGTTGGTGCTACAGGCTGCTGAATCGTAATTGGTTGAGATAGGCAGATAAATACATCTGATAATTTCGGCCCTGTAATGTTTTGTATGGCTAATTATCTAAGCCTTATAGTCCCCTCTGCTGTAAATGTTAAACGGTGAACTGTCAAGTAGGTGAATTTATATTAAAATAATCAGTTTATTTTTCCACCTGCTTGCCGTTGTTTGAACTCCGCGATGGGTTAGTGTCAATATTAGTTCCGAGATTGTCAGAATTAGTTCCGAGTTTGTTGAAATTAGTTCCGAGCTAGTTTGATTTAGTTCCGAGCTAGTTTCAAGAATCTCGGAACTATGTCTTTTCCTGATTTAGCTAGACAGTTTTTTCTTTTATAACCGTTATCAGTAGACAGTTCTTTATTTATTGTACTGATATAGTAGTCAACTTCGTTTTTTAGTCCCTGATACGGTAGTCATCAATCAATGACACGCCGGATTTGCAGGAGTCCGTTTCTGTTTGTTCGGTAAGACAATATGCCCCTCGTATGGGACACATTGTCTTCTTCAGACTCGCCGGCATATGCCTTCGTCCGATTCTGTTGTTCGGTTTTGCAAAGATAACGGATATTCCTGTTCTCTGTTCTCTTTTGCAGGATATTTTTTCTTCTGCCACTTTTTAATCTGCACACCATTCTCTAAATGCGCTATCGCTGGTATCTTATACCCGATGCTCATGTGAGGTCTGTGGTAATTGTAGAAGTGTATGTAACGTCCTATCACATTTTCGGCATGTCCGATATCATTGAACTGCCGTTCCCGGTAGACACGCTCCACCTTTATAATTCCATTTACACGTTCCGCTACGGCATTGTTGGTAGGCTTGTAGTCTTCTGTCATGCTAATCGTGATGTCGTGTTGCTGAAGAAGTTCCACGTACGTATCGCAGCAATACTGTACGCCGCGGTCAGAGTGATGTATCAGTCCGGGGAACTTTTCGTTGCCGGTCATCTCGATTGCCTGTTTTATCGCCTGCCGCAGTGCGGTCATGGTGGCGGAAGCACGCAAGGTGTCAGCCAGTTTCCAACCTACGATTTTGTGGGAATAGGCATCGGTTATCAGATGTAGGTAACAAACATCACCACCGCGTAGCGGTATGTAAGTAATATCGCTGACCCACAATTGGTTTGCAGAATTTAGAACAAGGTTTTTAATCCTATTCTTCCATTTATGATAACGATGGTTGGAGTTGGTGGTACTCCTCGGTTTGCGAGGAGGAAGCATCAACCCATGACGGCGAAGTAACGTATAAAAACTGTCGCGACCGGGCACGGACTTTTCGCCGAACAAGGCAATGAGCATAATCCACAACTTGTAACCACCGATACCGGGATCCTCACTGCGTATCTCATGAACAGCTTCCAGCATTCGACGTTCGTTCCGTAAACTGGTTTCGATGTCAGCCTTAGACTGGTAATAGGCTTGACGACAATGGCCAAACAGACGGCAGGCGGGAGCAACTTTGACGCTGCCCCGTCTCACCAGTTCCGTAACTATTTGGCCCCAGATTTTTTTCGGATGGGGATGTTAAAGTATTCCTCGGCACGAGTAATCATTAAATCACGAGCCTCGGTTTCCAACTTAGAGAAGGCAAGAGCCTTTTCCAACTCCTTGATGCGCTTTTTAAGCTGCGCATTCTCGTCCTTGTAATCTTCTTTACTGCGATTTGACATAGTGCTTACAACTTCTGAAGACAAAGATACATCTTCTGAAGGAACTGTAAACTTTTTCAGCCAATAACGTAATTGAGAGGCACTGGAAATTCCATGCAATTTACAAAATGAACGTTTGCTCATGCCTGATTCATGGTAAAGACGAATGAAATGATACTTTTCGTCATTACTGTAATGGCTTCCTTTTTTTCTCATACTTAGGACACATTTATTAGTTTGTTAATGTGTCTACCTATATCAGTATAAGACACTATTGATAATCAGCGCGTTCATAAAAACATCAAAGTAGGTTTCGTGCACGCTGATTCCGCTTCGAAATGAAGGAAAAGGCAACCTTTTTATTTTTGCCTTTATTCACCTATTTGTAAAATCCGTTTTGCTCGTCATAAGCAGCGAAATGCTTCTTATTCTCAAGTGATTGAAGGTTATGCTTGGGGAAATAGTAGGAAACGTATGTCCCAAATTATGGGTTCGAATTTATTCTTAAGGGACAAATTGTTGTATAAAATACATAGACGCCACTTAGCCTTCGTACACAGCGAGATGGATATGGCTATATCTGCACGATTCGTTACAGAGCCAGTATATAAAAAAAGCCTCTGAATACCCAAAGACAAGGGCATACAGAGGCTTGTTTTAAAATTCACTAGGAATGTAGCGAACAGAGATTAGTCGAGCTGAGCCAGTTTGTTTTCAGAACCGAGCACTTCAACAATCTTGTGTTCGTACTGCTTCTTCATGTTTTCACGAGCAGGGCCGAGGTACTTACGAGGATCGAATTCCTGGGGTTTCTCAGCAAATACCTGACGGATAGCAGCGGTCATAGCCAAGCGAGAGTCAGAGTCGATGTTGATTTTGCAAACAGCGCTCTTTGAAGCCTTGCGGAGCTGCTCTTCAGGAATACCTACAGCATTGGGGAGCTTGCCACCAAACTTGTTGATCGTGTCAACTTCTTCCTGGGGAACTGAAGAAGAACCGTGGAGAACGATGGGGAAACCGGGGAGCTGTTCCATTACAGCATCGAGAACGTCGAATGCGAGGGGAGGAGGAACCAAACGGCCGGTCTTCGGGTCACGGGTGCACTGTTCGGGAGTGAACTTGTAAGCACCGTGGCTGGTACCGATAGAAATAGCGAGGCTGTCGCAACCAGTACGAGTAGCGAAGTCTACAACTTCTTCAGGCTTCGTGTAGTGGCTTTCAGCGTGGCAAACTTCATCTTCAACACCGGCCAACACACCGAGTTCACCTTCAACAGTTACATCGAATTGGTGAGCATAGTCAACTACCTTCTTGGTCAAAGCCACGTTTTCTTCGTAGGGAAGACCAGAACCATCGATCATTACAGAGCTAAAGCCCATGTCGATGCAGCTCTTGCAAGTTTCGAAAGAATCTCCGTGGTCGAGGTGAAGCACGATTTCGGGGTGCTTGCAACCGAGTTCCTTAGCGTATTCTACAGCACCTTCAGCCATGTAGCGGAGAAGGGTCTGGTTAGCATAGGCGCGTGCACCTTTAGAAACCTGGAGGATAACGGGGCTCTTTTTCTCAGAAGAGGCCTGGATGATGGCCTGCAACTGCTCCATATTGTTGAAGTTGAATGCGGGGATAGCGTAACCACCGTTGATAGCGCGCTTGAACATCTCGCGGGTGTTCACCAAGCCTAAGTCTTTGTAGTTAATCATAATTGTTTGTTGATGTTTAAACATTGGATTTTTAATTCCAATGCAAAAATACAACATCTTCGTTGGAATGGCAAAAAATAAGGCCATTTTTATTGTCAGTAAGTGTTCAAAAATGTTTTTACAATCAAAATTATTCGTTTCTATTCACTGAATAGCGTTCCTTATGGGGTGCATATTCTTTCATATTCTGCACTTAGCAGTGCTGTTTTTGCTTTGTTTTGCGGTGAATTTCTGGTTAAAAGTAATGATTGCAGATGTTGTCTGATGTTTTTTATTTCATGGTAGCGTGAGTTGTCTATGACTTTTGTTTTATTTTAAAGTCAGTTGAAAATTTGGTATTGTTGTGATAATAAACTAATTTTGCTTACGCGAATTCAGCTTTTACTGTGGCATGCCTATCGAATAATCAAGTTGTTTCAGTGTGCTGCATTGAATTTGCATAAACTTTGCTTGCTGCTAATTTAGATTCATTTGTAAGTAAAAGTAATTCGATAGAATAATTTTTCGACATTTGTTTATACATATAAATATTTAAAACAATAAACCCAGTTCTAAAGATTGCTCGCACTACACAAAACGGATAATCTGGAAGATGGGTATGTGATAAAATCGTCAAGGAATTTATTATGGAAAAAGATAAATCAAAGGCCCAGGTAGGCCACTTGCGTGAGTATCGCGACGATATTCGTCAGGCAATTGAGGTGATGAATAAAGGTGGGGTGATTCTGTATCCTACTGATACTATTTGGGGCATTGGTTGCGATGCTACGAACGAAGCTGCTGTGCGTCGCGTATTTGAAATCAAAAAACGTGCCGATGCAAAAGCCTTGATAACCTTGGTAGATTCAGAAGCAAAATTGGAGTTTTATGTAAACGATATACCCGAGGTTGCCTGGGATTTAATTGAAGTGGCCGAACGTCCGCTTACCATCATTTTTGATCATGCACGCAACTTGGCTCCGAATCTGTTGGCTGAGGATGGCAGTGCCGGTATTCGCATTACCAAAGAAGAGTTCAGCAAGAATTTGTGTATGCGTATGAAGCGTGCCATTGTATCGACATCGGCAAACATTAGCGGCGAACCATCGCCTAAATGTTTCGCAGATATATCGCCCGAAATCCTTCAGGCTGTGGATTATGTGTGCACCTCGCGACGCAATGAAACGCACAATCCGCCGGCATCGAATATAATAAAGTTGGGTAGCGGCGGTGAAGTGAAAGTGATACGCTAAGGTGTATTTTAGCTTTGTCGAAACGTATTCGTATTAAACAGTAATTCTTTTAACAACACACAATAATCAGAATGAAATCCATATCGCGACAAGGTGATTATCGGAGTGCGTGGGTACGAAAAATAGACATTTGGGCATCCAAACATTTAAGCCAAAAACAATTCCTTTTTATATTGGCACTTTTGGTGGGTGTTGGTTGCGCATTGGCGGCTCAGATGCTGAAAATACTGATACACGAAATTGAGCACATGCTTACTTCGCAGTTTGACGTAACCCAATCCAACTGGCTCTTTTTGGTTTATCCCGTAGTTGGTATTTATCTGACAGCCCTGTTTATTAAATATGTGGTGCGCGATGATATTGGGCATGGTGTAACCAAAATTTTGTATGCACTTTCGCGTAAACAAGGAAATATTCGGAAGCATAATCGCTGGTCGAGTGTGATAGCGTCGGCTTTAACCATCGGATTTGGTGGTTCGGTCGGTGCAGAGTCGCCTATCGTGCTGACTGGTTCGGCCATAGGTAGTCATTTGGGACAGATGTTCCGGCTGGATCACAAAACCATGATATTGCTCATCGGTTGTGGCGCATCGGGTGCAATTGCCGGTATTTTCAAAGCTCCTATTGCCGGATTGATGTTTACGCTCGAAGTCTTAATGGTTGACATGACCATGGCAACCTTGTTGCCCCTGATGGTCAGCTGTCTGACAGCAACTTGTATTACGTATGCTTTTACAGGTTCTGAACCCATGTTCGACTTTGTGCTGAAAGACCCCTTTGTGGTGAATCGTGTGCCGACGGCCGTTATGTTAGGCGTGTTTTGCGGATTTATATCCTTGTATTTCACAAGGGTTATGAATAGCTTTGAACAAGTGTTTGGCAAATTGCACAACATGTATGCTAAATTGGCATTAGGCGGTACGGTGTTGGCTGTGTTGATTTACTTTTTCCCTCCGCTTTATGGTGAGGGTTATTCAACCATATCCATGCTGTTGAGCGAGAATGCAGGTTCAAACGTGAACGACGTGATGAATAATTCGCTGTTCTATGGGCATGGCGAATTGATGCTCGTGTATTTAGGGCTGATTATTGTGTTCAAGGTATTTGCTACTACGGCTACCAATGGAGGTGGCGGATGTGGTGGTACATTTGCTCCCAGTCTATTTTTGGGATGTATCGGCGGTTTTGTCTTTTCACGTCTTTGGAATACATACGGTTTTTGCAACGTAACGGTTCCGGAAACGAACTATGCGCTGTTGGGTATGGCCGGTGTGATGAGCGGTGTGTTTCATGCGCCTCTGACCGGTGTGTTCTTGATTGCAGAACTTACCGGAGGTTACGATTTGTTTATACCGCTCATGATTGTGTCAGTAGCCTCGTATTTAACCATCAATGCTTTCGAACGTCATAGTATTTATGCCATGCGTTTGGCTCGCAAGGGTGAATTGCTGACTCATCATAAAGATCAAAGCGTGCTTACGCTCATGACGCTTGATGCAATTATTGACAAAGAACGGCCGATGTTGCGTCCGCAAATGTATCTGGGGCAGATTGTGCAGGCTATATCAACCAGTAAATCTCTTCACTTTGCGGTTGTTGACATGAAAGGAGGTTTGTGCGGAGTAATAAATATAAACAAGATTCGTAAGATTATATTTCGCAGCGAACTTTACAGAATGTATAAGGCAGAGCAAATTATGCAGCAACCCCAAACGGTGTTGAGAACAGATGATAGTATGTCGGTTATTATGGATAAGTTTGCACGATGCGATGCCGGCACTTTGCCAGTGTTGAATGCAGAAGGCGTTTTTGTAGGTTTTGTGTCAAGAACGCGCTTATATGCATCGTATCGACAGGTTATGAAGGACTTTTCAGAAGAGTAGTTCATCACAATATAAAACGAATGACAAATGGATTTGTACGGCTTATTGGGTTATCCGCTCGGTCACAGTTTTTCGGCCGCTTATTTTACTGAAAAATTCAGTAACCTGCAGATTGATGCACGCTATTGCAACTTCGAGTATAACTCCGTCGAAGCAGCCTTAGCTTATATGATGCAGCAAGATGAACTGAAAGGTTTTAATGTGACGATTCCTTATAAAGAAAAAATTATTCCGTATCTTTCGGAACTGTCGGCAGATGCAGCAGCTATTGGTGCTGTGAATGTTGTAAAAGTGATTCGAGATGGGAACGGAAAGGTGAGTCTGAAGGGATATAATTCAGATTATATAGGATTCGTGGACTCTATCAAGCCTTTGTTGCATACCGATTGTCATCGCAGTGCATTGGTTTTAGGTACCGGTGGTGCTTCGCGGGCAATCGTTTACGGTCTGCGCTCGTTGAATTTGCAGGTGCAGCTGGTGAGTCGTCGCGGAGGAGATAATGTATTGACCTATGATGATTTGAATGAGCCGTTGCTTTCAACATTTGGCGTGATAGTGAACTGTACGCCATTGGGTATGTATCCGCATTGCGATGATGCTCCACCTATTCCTTATAAAGGCTTAACTCCGAAGCATTTGTTGTATGATTTAGTATACAATCCATTGCAAACTCGGTTTATGTCAGAGGGCTTAGCTCAGGGAGCCGTTGTGAAAAATGGTCTGGAAATGCTGCATTTACAGGCCGAGGCTGCCTGGAAAATTTGGAACGACAGGAATTGACGTCCATTTGCAACGAATCCTGTAAATAACAAAAACATCGGGAAACATTTCATGCTGGTTAGGCTGAATGATTTCCCGATGTTTTTTAGTGGTGTATAAGTACGTTTTTTACCGTTGTTGATGTACGATAGTTTATTCTTCAGTTTCTAACTTCAGTAGCTCGTCGCGAAGTTGGGCTGCAAGAATGAAGTCGAACGAGGCGGCTGCTTTTTTCATATCAGACCGAAGCTGCTCGATACGCTCTTGGCGGTTTTCGGTCGTTGAAGCATCCTTGCCATAAGCAGGCTTTCTTTCTGCTGCAGCTGAAACGTCGTTTTGAATAAGATCAAGGTAATTCGCTTTTTTCTCTGTTGTAACCGGTTTGTTGGATGTGCTGCCTTCTTTCTTCTTGAGCGAAGTGAGTTCGTTGCTGTCGAGCGGTTTGACAATTTGTTGAGGCGTGATGTGATGAGCCAAATTGTAGGCTATCTGTTTGGTTCGCCTACGTTCGGTTTCATCGATGGTTTGCTGCATCGACTGTGTAATTTCTTTGGCATACATAATAACACGTCCGTTGACATTTCGCGCAGCTCTACCCGCTGTTTGGGTTAGTGAACGCGTGGAACGCAGAAAACCCTCCTTGTCGGCATCCAGTATAGCTACAAGTGCCACTTCAGGTAAGTCAAGCCCTTCACGCAACAGGTTTACACCAACCAATACATCGTATAATCCCCGTCGAAGGTCTTCCATGATTTGTACACGTTCAATCGTGTCGACATCGCTATGAATGTATGCTGTATTTACCCCGTTGTTTAGTAAATATTCTGACAATTCTTCGGCCATGCGTTTGGTTAAGGTGGTGACCAATACACGTTCGTTGCGAGTGATGGAATAACGTACTTCTTCCATCAAATCATCGATGGGGTAGTCTGTGTCGCGAACTTCGATGGGAGGATCGAGCAAACCCGTAGGACGAATAACCTGGTCGACAATCACACCTTCGCTTTCAGCCAGTTCGTATTCAGCAGGTGTGGCGCTGATGTATATAACCTGTTTGGCCAATTCATGAAATTCCTCGAATTTCAGTGGGCGATTATCCAATGCAGCCGGTAGACGGAATCCGTAGTTTACGAGTGATTCTTTGCGCGATTTATCACCGCCGTACATGGCTCGGATTTGCGGAATGGTAACATGGCTCTCGTCAATAACAATTAAAAAATCGTCGGGAAAGAAGTCAAGAAGGCAGAATGGGCGTGTGTTCGGCTCTCGTCCGTCGAAGTAACGTGAGTAGTTCTCAATGCCCGAACAGTGGCCTAACTCGCGAATCATCTCGATGTCGTATTCCACGCGTTCTTTTAATCTTTTGGCTTCAAGTTCTTTGCCTTCTTCTTTGAAAAGAGCAATCTGTTGGGTTAAATCGTCTTGTATTTTCCGTAGGGCAATTTCTTGCGTTTCTTTTGAAGTGAGGAAAAGGTTGGCCGGATAAATTTTGTATTCATCATAGGTGTTGATGCGCATGCCTGTCAGTGCATCAACCTCTTCAATGCTGTCAATTTCTTCATCCCAAAAACAGATGCGAATGATGTTATCTGCATAAGCCAGATAAATGTCTACCGTATCGCCTTTTACGCGGAAATTTCCGGCACGCGGTGCGACGTCATTTCTGGTGTATAAGCAATCCACAAGTTTGTTGAGCAAAGTGTTGATTGACAATGTTTTCCCAACTTTGACTTCAATCAGACTTTCGTAGAAAGCGGCAGGATTCCCCATGCCATAAATACAAGATACTGAAGATACAACAATAACATCGCTGCGGCCGGAAAGTAAGGCCGAGGTAGCGGCCAGTCGTAATTTATCAATGTCTTCGTTGATGGCTAAGTCTTTTTCAATGTATGTATCAGATGAAGCAATATAGGCTTCAGGCTGATAATAGTCGTAATATGATACATAGTATTCTACGGCATTTTCAGGAAAAAAACTTTTAAATTCAGAATAAAGCTGTGCTGCCAAAGTTTTATTGTGGCTCAAAACCAATGTAGGCTTGTTCAGGTTTGCTATGACATTGGCTACGGTAAAGGTTTTGCCCGATCCCGTAACGCCTAATAATACTTGTGCGGGAACTCCGTCAAGAGCTCCTTCGGTAAGTTGCTTAATAGCTTCAGGTTGATCGCCTGTTGGGTGATATTTAGAATGGAGTATGAATTTTTTCATAAACACAGAAAGAATGCAAACAAAAATTCAACGTAAAATGGGGAAAATATTTATGCAATCTGAATTGAGTTGCAGTCAGAATAGAGGTTTGGGTTTGGCCTACAAAGTTACGTTAATCTGTACGTTTGGCAAAGGAAGTGACGGGTGAAAGCTGTGTGGGTGGAGTGATTTGACGTAAGAGCTACAATAGTGATTGACCACTGGGGATGAGGGATTGAACGTCAAATTCATGCGTGAAAGAGAGGCATAGTACCTTATCTTATTGGAAATGTTATTCTAAAACGATGTTTTTGTACGATTATTTTTCACTTCCGATTTAGCGAACGGACTTTTTTTCTTAACTTTGCCGCAAAATACGATTATGAAGAAGTACTCGATTACAATTCTTTGCGCTTCGCTTCTGCTCGTTGTTTCTTGTGCAGAATATAATAATGTGTTGAAGACGCAGGATTATGAATATAAATACGAAGTGGCAAAGCAGTATTTTGCTGAAGGCCAATATAACAGAAGCGCTACGCTGTTGGCTGATGTGCTGTCGGTATTGAAAGGAACAGATCAGGGTGAAGAGTCGCTGTACTTAATGGCTCTTTGTAACATGAATTCTCGTGCCTATGATGCTGCAGCAACAGCATTTAGAAAATACTATCAGACTTATCCGCGAGGTAAGTATGTGCAGGAAGCGCATTTTAATTGCGGCAAGTCATTGTATATGACCACACCAGAGCCTAAGTTGGATCAAACTGCTACTTATGAAGCCGTTACAGAGTTTCAGAATTTTATCGAGAATTATCCGACTAGTCCGTTGCGGGCACAGGCTCAAGATTATATCTTTAAACTGCAGGATAAACTCGTCGAGAAAGAATATCTGTCGGCAAAACTCTACTATGATTTAGGAGCTTACATTGGTAATGGTACAAATGGTAACTATGGCGCATGTATCGTTACAGCCGAAAATGCCATCAGAGATTATCCGTACACATCGCGTCGCGAAGATTTCTCAATGCTGATATTGCGTGCCAAATTTGCTCTGGCCCAATTGAGCGTTGAGTCGAAGAAAGAAGAGCGCTTTCATAATGCCATTGACGAATACTATGGATTTGTGACAGAGTATCCCGAGTCAAAGTATATGAAAGAGGCTAAGTCTTTGTTTGCAAAAGCCCGCAAATATGTACCGGCAGATGCAGAAGGTGACGAAGTGATAAGTGAAGAGACCGCAGCTGACAGCAGTAACATAGCAGCTGGAAAATAAGAAACTGATAAAACATTATATACAATGGATTACAAAAAAAGCAAAGCGCCCACGAATACAGTGACGCATAACTTGATGGATTTTTGCGAAGGTACAGACAATATCTACGAAAGCGTAGTGATTATGTCTAAACGTGCAAACCAAATTGGGGTGCAAATGAAAGAGGATCTTTCAAAGAAACTCAAGGAATTTGCTTCTGCTAACGATAACCTTGAAGAAACTTTCGAGAATCGTGAGCAAATTGAGATTTCACGTTATTATGAAAAGTTGCCTAAACCTACGCTGATTGCAGCTGATGAGTTTTTGCAGCATAATATCTACTTCCGCAATCCATCGAAAGAAAAGGATAATTTGAATATCTGATTTGTATGATACAGCGTATTCAAACATTATATTTGTTAGTGGCCGGCATATTTCCGGCCATTAGCTTATTTGTGCCGCTTGTTGTTTTTAGCGAAGGGGCACGTTGGGCCAGTATGTCAGCGTTTGGCTGCGAAAGTGCTCTTGTGCAGGAGTTAGCCGGTTTCCATCCTTATGGCTTGCTCGTGTTTACGCTTTTGGCATCGCTGAGCGCACTCTATGCCATTTTTGGCTATAAAAACAGAAAATCGCAAATTAAAAAGGTGTACCTGACAATTGTGTTCAATGTAATATGGTATGTGGCCTTAGGTGCATATACTTATTCAGTATCTGAACGCATCGGTTTGGGTTATACTTTTACTATCAGTGCTCTCTTGCCTATCATTGCCTTGATTGCATTGTTCCTTGCTTTGAAAGGTATTCGTAAGGATGAGGCATTGGTAAGAGCAGCAGACCGTATCCGGTAAACCTCTCAGCCTTGCCGGGAAGAATGGCAGGGTGTGGTGGTTTTACGACCTTAAGGATAGATACTGAATATCTCTGTGTGCCGCATAATGGCTATGACAGATGAAAAATTCTAACCATAAATTTTAGTCCATGTCATTGAATAAGGTAATGCTCATAGGTAATGTCGGTAAAGAACCTGAAATAAGGTATATCGACAATGGAGTGTGTACGGCTCAAATCAGTTTGGCAACATCAACCCCTGGATATACGTTGCAAAATGGAACTCAAGTACCTGAACGTACAGAGTGGCATCGTATTCTGTTATGGAGAAGATTAGCTGAGATTGTGGAAAAATATGTTCATACGGGTGATAAACTTTATATCGAAGGTGAACTGCGTACGCGAAGCTATACAGACAAAAAGGGCATCACACATTATATAACTGAGATTTGGGCAAACAATATGGAAATGTTAACTCCCAAGTCGCAGTCGGGTTCTTCACAGTCTGCTGCATCTAAGCCTTTTGGTGTACCTGCCTCTGATTCAGATTCTGCACTTCCTTTTTAATGAGTGTGTTATGACTAATAGCGTGTGATACCTCCAGCCTGTAATGCAGACTGGATGTATTACACATTTTTTTGAATCTATGTTGATACAAGAAGAAGAGCTACGCTATTTGCCTGCTTTCGATATAAAAAAGACAGAGAGTGTGGTGGTTCCTTATTTGTGGCAACATTGTTTGGGACCTACAGCATTAAGCGATTTTGCTCACATATATTTTCCTTTGTTGCACTTCGAGGATTTTGATAATCTTTCTAACAAACGGTTGATTGAAAGATTATCTGTGTCTATGCTTGCTGCACAAGTTGTAGACTGTCGGACGCGTATATTGCATGCTGATACGGGTGCACCTTACTTGGCAGAAGGGGGCTTGCACATAAGTGTGTCTCATAGTAATCATATTTATGCGCTTAGTTTGTCTGCTGCGAAGCATGGCATCGATGTGGAACAATGGGGAAGTAAGGCTTATAAAGTGAGAAAGCATTTTTTACAGCCTGATGAAGAAATGCTGATGACTGAACTTACGTCGAAGCTAGGTGGAATGGACCGAGCTGCAACATTGCTTTGGAGTGCAAAAGAATCAGCTTATAAGTTTTTGAACGATAAGCAGGCTTTTTTATTGAGTGACATACATCTTTATGCTGCCGATGAGCGTTTGCTCATGGTTGATTTTCCCAATCACAACATGCAAGCCAGTATTGAATATGTGTGTTATCCGCATTGCATTCAAACTTGCTGTAGATGACAGATGGAATAACCGAGGCTATTGACTCGGTAAATGCAAGTAGCTTAATACAATCAACGAATTAAACAAAAATAAAATACTTACATGATTACAGTTTCGAACCTGGCCATACAGTTTGGCAAGCGCATCCTTTACCAGGATGTAAACATGAAGTTTACTAACGGAAATATCTATGGTATTATTGGCGCGAATGGTGCCGGTAAATCAACCCTGTTGAAGGCTATTTCGGGCGAACTGGAACCTACTAAGGGTAGTGTAGAGATGGGCGTAGGTGAACGCTTGTCTGTCCTGAGCCAGGACCACTTTAAATTTGACGAATATACTGTACTTGATACGGTGCTGATGGGTCACTCTACAATGTGGCAACTCATGCAGGAACGTAATGCCCTTTATTCAAAAGCTGACTTTACTGACGAAGATGGCATCAAGGTGGCAGAACTTGAAGATAAGTTTGCTCAAATTGGTGGATATACTGCCGAAAATGATGCAGCTACGCTTTTGAGCGGTCTTGGAATTAAAGAAAAGTTGCATGGCAAATTAATGGGCGAACTAAGCGGTAAGGAAAAGGTGCGTGTGATGCTTGCTCAGGCTTTGTTCGGTGAACCGGATAACTTGTTGCTTGATGAGCCTACCAATGACCTTGACCTTGAAACTGTGGAGTGGCTTGAAGAATATTTAGGTAACTTTGAGCATACGGTGCTCGTGGTTAGTCACGACCGTCACTTCCTTGATCAGGTTTGTACGCATACGGTTGATATTGACTTTGGTAAGGTTACGCTTTTCTCGGGTAACTATTCTTTCTGGTATGAATCTTCTCAGTTAGCTTTGCGTCAAGCTCAAAACCAAAAGCAGAAGGCTGAGGAAAAGAAAAAGGAATTGGAAGAGTTTATCCGTCGTTTCTCTGCCAATGTGGCAAAGAGTCGTCAAACTACAAGTCGTAAGAAGATGCTTGAGAAACTTAATGTTGAGGAAATCAAGCCTTCAACGCGTAAATATCCTGGTATTATTTTCCAAATGGAGCGTGAACCGGGTAATCAAATCTTGGAAGTAAAGGATTTGAAAGCTGTGGCTGATGACGGAACGGTACTTTTCGACCGTTTGAATTTTACGGTTGAAAAGGACGAGAAAATTGTGTTCTTGAGTCATGATCCGCGTGCTATGACTGCTTTGTTTGAAATCATTAACGGCAATGCAAAACCAGCTGCAGGTTCCTATAAATGGGGTGTAACCATTACAACTGCTTATTTGCCTTTGGATAATACGGATTTCTTCAATACTGATTATAACATGCTCGACTGGCTCAGTCAGTATGGCGAAGGAAATGACGTATACTTTAAGGCTTTCCTGGGTCGTATGCTTTTCAAGGACGAGGATATTTTAAAGAAAGTAAATGTACTCTCCGGTGGTGAAAAGATGCGTTGTATGATTGCAAGAATGCAGCTGCGCAATGCCAACTGTTTGATTTTGGATACACCTACCAACCATTTGGATATGGAAAGTATTCAGGCATTCAATAATAACCTGAAGTTGTTCAAGGGTAATATTCTTTTCTCAAGTCACGACCACGAATTCATCAATACCATTGCCAACCGTATTATCGAGTTGACCCCGAATGGAAGTATTGACAAACTAATGAATTACGAGGATTACATTCACGATGATCATATTAAAGAGTTAAAGTCAAAACTTTACGGAGCTGAATAATTTGACTCTTTCAACTTATTTATAGAAAACAGCAAAGCCTTGACTATATGGTTAAGACTTTGCTGTTTTTTATAAATGAATGGGGTAATATAGTTGTTCCTTTCGACCTATTGGAAGGAATCAGTAGCAAAAAGGTGTGTGGCTGCAGCATTGGGGTGAGGCAAAACGTTGCTGCTTCGCACGTTTTGAGAATCGGCAAGAGATAGAATGTTATATCCCTATTACATTTTTTTGCGAGTAAAAAATGCGCGGGAATGCCCGTAGATAAAGGGCTGAATGCTCATTTGGAAGTGTGGGAAAACTTTTGAGGTACGATATTAGGGGGCAAAAAATTGAGGTCTATGTTGCATCGTGTGGGTAATGACCATTACGAGTAAATGCCAACCGTAATTTTTTGATTTTGTGCTTCTACCCGTTCTTCAACGTACAACTTTCAATCACTTTGAAAGGGTAAACATTTCGCGGCTTCGGGTGCGCAGAGCGGATTTAACAAACAGGTGAATAAAGGTGAAAATGAACGGGTTCGCCTTTAGCTTCATTGCAAGGCGGAATGAGCGGGTGTGGAACCGATTGGGACGTTTTCTGAAAACGCTGATTATCAGTAGCTCCAAGATTGTTGAAACTAGCTCGGAACTATTTCAAACTAGCTCGGAACTAATTTCGACTGGCTCGGAACTAATTTCGACTGGCTCGGAACTAATTCGGATAATCGCGGAGCAAATTTTAACGATGGCTCATTGCGTGGTTCAAACAATGGCAGGCTGATGGAAAAATAGGCTGATTTTTTTATATGATTTCACTTACCCGACGGTTTGCTGTTTAACATTTACGACAAAGGGATAGGTGAGGATTGGAACGTTCAGCCAAACAAAACATTACAGAACAAAAAAAATGGATTTCGGGGAACATGTGTTGTATCTTTGCAGTAGCAAAGTCAGGCTGCACCTCAGCATAACTTTTGAAAAGTAGTTTTCAAGTTCTGCATTCGGTTTGCACTGACATTGCCTATGGCAATAAAAGCAACACTGCAGCATCGATAAGTACACATTAGCCTAAATGGATGAAAAACAGTACTCCTTATTTATTCAGCGTTCTTAGAAATTTTGTTACCACAGAAAGTAAGATAGGTAGGCTTGTCTGAAACCCGGGATGCGTTGTTGAGTTTTACCACATGCTTTTGCAACTAAGCTATTGAATGACATAAAAAAAGAGAACCTTCGATTTACCATGGGGGTATAACGAATGTCCTCACCTTTTTTTAGATCCATAGAGTCATAGCCTAATGAAAGGCGGTGACTTGTTACTTGAGTGAAATTAAAATTTCTTTTTCGATTTCAGTTACTTGCAGTTTGTCCTCACGAAGCAACCAGCCGATAGCTAAATACAAGTCCTTATCGGCACGTACTTTGATTGCTTTTTTAAGTTCTTTACTTGAGAGTTCACCTTTTTGGTTCAAAGCATCCCAAATTTTTCCGGCTAATTCGCCGGCTTTTTCTTCGAACATAGTTAGTTTGTATTAGTTAGTCAAATTAGTTAGATGTATAATCTCTAAACATTTGCAAAGATACATATTTTTTTGATAAGTAAGGCTCGTTTCTTGCTGTATTTCAATGTATTCCATTTAAAATCCGGCATGCAAGTCTTTTTTATGGCGGAGTTCTTCAATAATTCAAGTAAAAATTACTATTTTTGCTTATAGCAAAGTATTTTGCTTTGGGTGTATCAAGGCTTTTCTCGCTTGGTGTTCAGTGCTTACAATCTGTGGTTTTTACACCATGAACATTTAGGCGTGTAGAATAAAAGTATTTGATTCGTAGTATCATTGTATCCATCAACCTATAAATTGTATGCTTTCAGTTTTAATTCCTACTTATAATTATGATTGTACTCAATTAGTGAACGATTTATGTACATTATTTGATACAATAGATGAAGACGTCGAAATTATAGTGGGCGATGATTGCTCAACTCGTGTTGATGTTTCGACAGCGTTGCGAACTCTGAACGAGTTACCACATTGTCAATGTATTCGTTTGCAGCAAAACGTAGGTCGTTCTGCCATACGTAATTATTTAGCACAGCAGGCTCGTGGTGAATGGTTGCTCTACTTAGATAGTGATGGAGGCATTGTTAGTAAAGATTTTTTGAAAAACTATTGGGAGGTACGCGATAAAGCAATGGTGATAGAGGGATCTATCATTCATCCACCACATTGTCCGGCACCCAATCTGAGTTTGCGTTATTATTACGAGAAATCTGCAGAGCCAATGTTTACCGCAGCTGAACGCAATAAAGAGCCTTATGCTTGTTTCCGAACTTTCAACTTTATGGTTCGACGAGATGTGATGTTGCGCGTTCCGTTTAATGAAAGATTTCATCGGTATGGATATGAGGATATTTTGTTTGGTATAAATTTGCAGAATCAAGGAGTCTCAGTTTTACACATAGATAATCCTCTGATGAACCTTGATATTGAAACCAATGCAGTTTTTCTAAACAAGGTGAATGAAGCAAATACGACCTTAATTGAGTTTTACGATGAACTCCGTCTTAACTCGCGAATAGTACACAGCTATGAATTGCTTGTAAAGTGGCATATAGAACCAATGGTACGGACATTGTTTAAATGTGTTCAGTCATTGATTATAAAGCAACTATTGAGTAGCAAACCTTCTGTTTTCTTATTCAATTGTTACAAGTTAGGAAACTTTAGTTGTTTAATGAAGAGTAAAAACAAATAGGAGTTTATTATGTTTGAACGTCTTCATAATTTATAGGGTTCTTATGAGTTTAAAAGTATATAAGGCGTCAGCCGGTTCAGGTAAAACCTATAGGTTGGCTTTAGAGTATATAGCGTTGGCTTTGCAGACACCATCGCCCAATAATTATTCGAAAATTCTTGCAGTTACTTTTACCAATATGGCAACGGCTGAAATGAAGGATCGTATTCTTATTCAGCTTTACAATTTGGCAGATGGTGGCAAAGACAAGAATTTTATGGCTGATATCAGTAGCATGTTGAATATCAGTCCTGCTGAGGTTAAGGAACGTGCTAAAAAAACATTGAAAGCTATCATTCACGATTATGATAGCTTCAGAGTTGAAACAATCGACTCCTTTTTTCAGTCATTGCTTTCAAATTTAGCTTATGAATTAAAGTTGTCGCGTACGTTTCGTGTAGATTTGGACACCAACGAGGTAATATCAAGGGCCGTTGATGAAATGTTGCTTTCAGTTGGTGGAAAAAATCAGTTGACACCTTTGATTTTAAAGTATATGCAGGACCATATAGACCAGTCTGAAGGGTGGAATATTTCACGTGAATTAAAATCATTTGCCAAGAAAAATATATTTGGCGATGATTACATGCGTAATGAAAAATGTATCAATGATTTTTTATCAGACCAAAAAGGCTTTAAGGAATGGTATAGTGAACTCAATAAGAAATATGAGAATTATCGAGAAAAAGTACTTACACCGGCGCATAAGTTAAACGATATACTTAAAACAAACGAAGCAGCTTCGTTGAAAGCCTATTCTGGTATGTGCAAGTATGTCAATGAACTTATTTCTGGAAATTTTGCAGCAGTTCCAACAGCGAGTACCATTACCAATTGTTTGAAAGATTCCAATGAGTTACTCAAGAATGATTTGAAAAAAGATGAGTTCTTTGTGAATTTGGCGCAGAGAGTTAAATTGCTTTTAGCAGCAATAGATGAAGGACTTTCATGTGATGGTGCTTCCGCATTCTTGAATACCTATCTGTTGGTGCAAAAAAATATTGTTCCTTTGCGTCTACTCAGTGCTATTGCTAATGAAGTAACGCGAATCAATCATGAGAATAATACGTTGTTGCTGCCTAAAACCTTGGAATTATTCAGCAAGTTGGTTGAAAAAGATGATTCCTCATTTGTGTTTGAACGTTCTGGTACGAGGTTTCAGCATATTCTGATTGACGAATTTCAAGATACTTCTCATCTGCAATGGGATAATTTTCAGCGCATGTTTGAGGAATGTTTGTCACAGGGAAACGAATGTATGCTTGTGGGTGATGTAAAGCAAAGCATATATAGATGGCGTGGGGGCGATTGGAGAATTTTAAACAATATAAATTCAAAAAGTCAGTCGCTGAAAAGAAATTACAGAAGTAAACAGGTAATAGTTGAGTTTAATAATAACTTTTTTGAAAGAGCAATCTGCAAACTGAATGCGCTTAATGGAACGGATAAACTGGATTCTTCTGACTTGGTTTCACACATCTATGAAGATGTGAAACAAGAATCGCTCGATAAATCGGGCGAAGGCTACGTTCGGGTAAATTTAATGAATAAGGAAGCAAGCGATGAAGAATTGCTCGATGATTTGTATGTACAAATAGTAAAACTACATACAGAATATGCAGTTCCTTATGATAAGATGTCTATATTGGTTCGTAGTAACGCCGATATATCAACAATCATAGACTATTTTTCAGTAAATCATCCCGATATTCCATTTACTTCCGATGAAGCATTTAAGTTGTCTTCGTCATCAGCTGTAATGCTGTTAATCAATGCGCTGAAGTGTCTGGTTAATCGCGAAGATACCGTAGCCCTCGAAATGTGTAAACGCTATGTTCGTTATTTTTCAGATAACTATGCAGTTACAATGCCCTTGGTCGATATTACGTTTTTCGATACTTATCGCGATGAATGGCAGAAAAAGTCGTTGTTTGAACTCTGTTTGTTGCTGATTTCTACGTTTAAACTTACTGAATGCGAAGAACATAACGCCGGTCAGTCAGCCTATTTGTTCTCCTTCTGTGATTACATCCTTGACTTTTTAGACAATAAATCGTCTGATATAAAGAGTTTCTTGCAATATTGGGACGATGTTTTGATTAAAAAATCAATAGCAGTTAATGTAAAGGACTCTATTTACATTATGACCATACATAAGTCGAAGGGTTTACAGCGCCATACGATTTTTGTGCCATTTTGTAATTGGCCTTTGGATAAGGATTTTCCGGATGATGTGCTTTGGTGCTCAACTAATACATTAGACAAGCCATTCAATGAGTTGCCTTTAGTGCCCATCAATACGTATCAATCAAAAAAAGTCTTGGCTTCCTATTTCAAGTCTGCTTACCAGAATGAGCATTTGATGCAGCGCATTGACTGTTTCAATGCACTTTATGTAGCTTTAACGCGTGCTGAGAACAACATGCTGATATGGAGCAAGTGTCGTTCGAGGAACAATAATACGGTGAATGTATTGATGAAATGTTTGTCAGATGAAAACGTTGAATCCAGCGTGAATAATTCAGACAAAAAAGAGGCAATGCAAGTATTAGAGTATGGTTCATTGCAGAAGTTTGTACCCAAGGCAAACAAAAAGGACGATAACCCATTGGTGATGGATGACGTATGCAAAATAGATACACAGATGCGCACGCATCCCATCAAGGTAGGTTTTATGGAATCAAATCGTGCCAAGGACTTTTTGCGTGAGCTAACTGATGCAGCACAAGAAGAAGAGAGTAAAGAACATACAAAGAGTTTGTCCTATGTTGAAAGAGGTAATCTTTACCATTATATATTGTCACAAGTAAAACTTGCCACAGACTTGCATCAAGTGGTTCAAAAGGCTATGAATGAAGGAATGTTTCCAAGTATGAATGAAGCCCAAAGCATAGAAAAACTGCTCCAACGTCGATTAGCCGATTCTTCTGTAGCTCCGTGGTTTGACGGATCTTGCTCAATATATACAGAGTGCTCTTTATTGGAACGTAGTGGGGGAGAGGTCATTGTTCATAAACCCGATCGCGTAATGAAGAAAGATAACAAGTTTATAGTTGTCGATTATAAGTTTGCTTCCTATCGCGAAGAGTATGTACAACAAGTTCGCCGATATATAAGAACGCTTGAAAAGATGAGCCATTCTGAAGTAGAGGGTTACTTGTGGTTTGTATATAAAGGTGAAGTACTTAAAGTAACGCTGTAATATGGCAGAAATCCAAACATTCTTCACTGAATGATGAATAAAAAAAGGCTATAAGTAAAAAATACTTATAGCCTTTTGTCTTGTGTAATGTTCAACCGTTATCTCCAGATCAAGATTGAAATACTGGTAAGTACAGAAGTGATGGAGAGCCAAGTTGAGATATTTCGGATAGAGTTATCGTTGTTGGTCGAAGAACCCATTTTCACTCTGTTCGGTTCAACATATACGATATCGTTCTGTTGAAGATTGTATACCGGAGAGTTGAATACATTTTTTGAACGGAGATCGATAAAATATGTTTTGCATTCGTTGCCTTCTTGTCTGATTACTTTGATGGCATCGCGGCGACCCGTAATGTTCAAGTCACCAGCCATACCGATGGCTTCGAATATCGTAATATTGTCGCGAGCGATTTCCAAACGACCAGGGCGTGCTACATCGCCCAATACAGTTACGAACTGGTTGTAGGCAGCAACAGTAACAACTGCATCGTTGAGCACACCGTTTCTGAATACAGACTGAATTTTTGCAGCAGCTTCAGAGCGCGTTAAACCTCCCACTTTGATACGACCAATTCCAAGCAAGTCAACATTGCCATTTTCATCAATCGTGTAGCGCATGTTGTCTGCATTCTGCGTGCTTGAGGTGTTAGTTCCCGTAGAAAGATTGTAGCGAAGTGCCAATTCAGGGGTTGCCGCACTTGTGATAGTAACACCTATTTTATCGCCAGGTGTGAGTTTCAGTGTAGCATGAGCAGGGGTGGTAGTTGTTTCTTGGGGAGCAAGATCCTGTAAATAGATGATTTTCTCTCTGGTCTTGCATGAGGTCAGTGCCAATGCTGCAATTAAAATGATGAATAAATTCTTTTTCATTTTGATGTTCGTTTTATAAGTAACGGCAATATTTATGCTAACGAATAATTGTTTATATAAGATTCGTGTGTGCAAAGTTACGATAAAGTATTGATATTGATTTGTTTTTATTCTTCATTTTTTATTTCGCTTAATGAATAATTTATATTGGTACGTATTCAGCATGTACACGTTTCAATATGAGATCGTTGAAAGTCAAAAAAAACCGCCGCATGAGCCATTGCTTATGCGGCGGAGAGATCAACCAAAATAACATAAAGATAGTTTAGTTCGTCTCGTCTTAGTATGCTGTTTTGTGTATTCCTGCAACAGATCGACCGCTTGGGTCATTCAAGTTTTTAAATGAAGCATCCCAGGCCAAAGCTTCGGCGGTAGAACAGGCTACACTGGGTATGCTTGGTACGCTGCGCGCTGCACTTTCACTTGGATAATATTCTTCGAAGATGCAACGGTAGTAATATTCCTCTTTATTCATAGGAGTATTGATGGGGAATCGTGTTGCTGCATTGGCCATGTCTTCATCACTGACAGCTTTCGAAGTAATTTCTTTGAGCGTATCAATCCACGAATAACCTACACCATCAGAGAATTGTTCCTTTTGTCGCCAAACGACACTCTCTGGCAGCATGTCTGAGAAAGCTTCGCGAAGAATTTTCTTTTCAACAACAGAACCTGGACACATCTTAGAGGTTGGGTTAAGGTTCATAGCAACATCAAGAAAATCTTTATCAAGGAAAGGCACACGACCCTCTACTCCCCAGGCCGAAAGGCTTTTGTTGGCTCGCAAACAATCATAAAGATGAAGTTTACTTAATTTTCGCACTGTTTCTTCGTGGAAAGACTTGGCATCCGGTGCTTTATGGAAATAGAGGTATCCACCGAAAATTTCGTCTGCACCTTCTCCAGAAAGAACCATTTTTATACCCATCGACTTAATGACACGTGCCAGCAGATACATAGGGGTTGAGGCTCGTACGGTGGTAACATCATACGTTTCGATGAAATAAATTACGTCTCGAACGGCATCAAGTCCTTCCTGAATGGTATAGTTAATTTCGTGATGAATCGTACCGATATGATCTGCTACTTCACGCGCTTTTTGTAAGTCGGGAGCCCCCTTCAAGCCGACAGCGAATGAATGAAGCTGAGGCCACCAGGCATCTTGCTGGCTGTCTGTTTCAATTCTTCGAGCTGCATATTTTTTAGCTATAGCCGAAATAATGGAACTGTCAAGTCCGCCGGAGAGCAACACTCCATAGGGTACGTCGCTCATTAATTGGCGTTTAACTGCGTCTTCAAGAGCCGTACGAAGCGTCTGAGCCGATGCTTCGTTATCTTTTATCGCATCGTAACTTTCCCAATTACGTTTATACCACTTTTTCATGACACCCTCTTTCCCGATGTAGTAATGTCCGGGTAGAAATGGTTCATAATGTTGGCAAAAACCTTCTAAGGATTTTAATTCGCTGGCACAATATACCGTTCCGTCATTATCGTATCCAATATACAAAGGTATGATTCCGATAGGATCGCGTGCTATGATAAAGTCGTCTTTTTCTTCGTCGTATAGCGCAAAAGCATATATACCATTTAAATCCTCAAGGAAATTTATGCCTTTTTCTCGGTAAAGGGCAAGGATAACCTCACAGTCGGAGCCGGTTTGAAATTCGTAATTATGCTGATAGGCACTGCGCAGTTGTCGGTGATTATAGATTTCGCCGTTAACAGCTAATACTTGCTTTCTGTCAGAAGCGAATAAGGGTTGTTTACCACTTTCAGGATCGACAATCGACAAACGTTCATGGCAAAGGATGGCAGATTTACCGCAATAAATACCACTCCAATCAGGTCCACGGTGTCGAATTTTTTTGCTCATGTCCAAAGCTTTTATACGAAGCTCTGGTGTCTGTTTTTTTATATTGAATATTGCTACAATGCCACACATAAATTCTTATTTTGGTTTTAGAATGGTCTTAATCATTGCTCGCCTTATAGAAATACTGTTATTCAAAGGATATTTCATATAGATATGTATCTATTGTTATTGCTAACACGATGCAAATATAGTAATATATTTTCTTTCAATATGTTTTTCTTGAAGTTTTTTTGAAAAATATTTCTGCCAGCTGTTTTATGCAATATGAATTTGCCTGTATGCTCCATATTTGTTTGTCCTATATAGTAGTAAAGGAGTTGCTTGAAATTATTCACATGCATACAAATTCTTGATATTAGGAATGTCGTTAGTTTTGGGTTTATGTGTTCATTTTATGATGCCAAGTATATTGGCGAGATACGATAGGATATCAGAGCTTGTATTGTTCGTCCCGATTTTAACATAAGCCTTTAATGCTTGTATGCGTGTGGTAACAGGAGTGAAATTTATAAGTTCCGGGTTTCTTCGTTTTTGAAGCTAAACAGCCATTTTCTATGGAAGTTCTTTGATATTTATGAAAGTGTTGATTATTAGTAGTTTCAGAATTCTTGAAACTGGCTATGAAATAATTCTGACAATCGAGGAATAATTTTTGAGAGTCGGATTATATTAGGATTCAGATGTGTAGTATCGTGTTCCTAATGATTGAAAAATGAATGAGATTTTCTGTTTTTAAACTTATTTGCTTTTTAGAAAGACTTCATTTAACGTTTGCTCCATAGGGGAGTTCTGCTGATGACACAAAGAAGGGGTGTAAGCGTATACATATAAGGTGGTACTTTGATTTTAGCACTTCGTTATGCGTATAGTAAATAGCCCGGTAACCTTCGTGATTTTGATGGTTACCGGGCTATGTTTGTGTAATTATTTGTTTGAAACTCGCTTCTTTTTTGTCTTGTTCTTTTTTCTGGGTTTTGTAAAGTTGAACAAATCGCGCAGGTTATTGAATTCACGTTGCAGACTGATTCCAACTCCTTGCGTAGTAAGCGACGACTTTGTAAAGTAACGATCTGTAGTTTCGCTATATGCTTTAAGGCTGATACTGCCTTTGGGCGTTAGCAGATACTTGATGTCGAAGTCACCCACAAAGTTTGAAGTGTAAGTGGGTTTGTCGCGGTATCCAAAGTTTCCGTTTATGAGTAAACGGTCGTTGAAGAGTCTGCCTTGCAGAAGTCCATCTACTTCAATGTCGTTCCATCCGTATGTTCCTGTGGCAACATTCGTACCAAATGACCAGTGCGACTGACTTCCTAAAGCTGAAGATATTGCCGTGTTGAGTTGGCTTGTCAGTGTAGTCGACAGGAATGAACGCATTGCAGCTGTGCTTTGTTGCTGGCTGGTTGATTGTCCTTCTGATGTTTGCGCGTTTGCTGTATAGAATCTGCCAATTCCCAACAGGTAAATAACCTGCCGGTTCATGTCCTCGTCTGTGGCAATAAGTTGACGCACCATTTGCTTTTCGTCGTCTGAAATGTTGTGTAAATCCAAATCAAAGTTGACTTGAGGTGCTTTGGCTTTGCCTCCAATGTTCAAGATGCAATCAACTTTTACGGATTTCTGCGAGAAACCGGCCCCATAGTTGAGATCGCTCAATGAAACTCCGTTCACTGTGTAAACAGCTTTCAGCCCCAGATCGGCCAACAACGGAGGTCCGCTGAATGTAATGGTACTTCCTGCCTGCAAGTTCAAATCCTTTTTGATAACATCTTGAATGCTGAGCTTGTATGTACCGCGTGTCAAACGATATGTGCCATACATTTCAAAGTTTCCTTTATTATGGAATGTGGCTTTGATTGGTCCTTCTCCATAGGCTGTAATAGCATCGCCAGAACGTGGGTCGGTTATAATTTTAACTTCTGCAGCCGGTGTGGCATCAACCATAAAGTTGAGCACGATGTCTGTTGAACTTTCAACTTCTTGTTTGTCGGGCTCTTTATCATTACCACTTTCGGCTGAATGGTTAGAGTTATTCGCTTCTCCGTTTCTGAATCGAATCATGTTGTCAGATGTCGACGTTGCTTCAGGAGTTCCCAGTGTATAAACAAACTTGGTGGGAGCCGTGGGACGCAATGCGATGTCGGCACTGAAATAGCCAGGTTTTCCTTGTAAGCTAATACTTCCAGAGCCGGTCGTAGTGCTGTAAAAAGGCATTTCTGAGTTCTTGGACATGTCATAGCATAATAAATTTTGTGCACTGACATTGAAAGCATAAGTCAGATTTTTCAGGTGAGTATGGCGTAGATAGCCATTGGCCTTACCAGTACCTTTATTTCTGTCGTCTATGTTGAAATCTTTAAAGGCGAATTCTCCTGACGACAATTTTACGATGCCATCTGTAACATCGTATTTAACTCCCGTAGCCACGATTCGTGCCGAGGCATTGGCTTTTAGTTCTCCTTCAAAATCCAGCTTTTTAAAGGGACCGTAAAGTTTTACAGTACCTGTGGCGTCTCCATTGAAATCAGAGAATATGCCGTCCATGTATCGACGGAGAAATTTCAGATTTGTTCGGTTGGCTTGTATGTTGAGTTCTAGCCCTTTTTCTGCCAATGACACATAGCCTTTAACTTTTGTTCCTAAATCTGTTTCGGGAACTAGTTGCATGTTGGCATCAATCTGTATTTTGTTTTCTTTTTTATTCCAGAAACCTTCAATGTCGGCAACTCCCATAGGACCATTATTGAACGTAAAGTCTGGAACGTGTAGTTGTGCATGCAGTTCGGGCGACCCAGTGCTTTGGGTTAGTATGGCTTTTCCTGTAGCTCGTCCACCGAATGCTACTGCGTCGAAATTGACCAAATCGAGAACATTCTGAATGTCGATGTTTTCTAAATTGGCGGTAATGGAGTCGTTATTGTGTGGTGATAATTTTCCATTGACAGCTAACATTTGGTTCTCGCGGGTAATTTTTAAATCCTTAAAGGCAAATTCCTTGTTGATTAAAGAAATATTGCCAGATGCGATATCCCATTCCGCACCTTCAAGCATGAACTTGGTGGGGTGTATGTTCATGGTGAAGTTTACCGTTTGAGGGCTGTTGACAAAACGGGTGGAGCTATAGAATGTACCGGAAAATTTGTCAGCATCCTCGCTTTTCCAGGCAATTTGCGTATGCAGCAAACTGTCTTTACTTTGAAGATTCGCCACAAGCTTCATATCCTTGCCTTTAACATCTTTATTCGTTTGTATAAGGCAGTTATATTGATTGTCTTGTCCGTTGATGTAGATACTCGAACGCCCCAGAATGTTGTTGTTAATGTTTATGCCGTCTGTATAGGCAGTGATTGAGGAGCGCCCTTTGTTGGCATTGATAATGCCTTGAACATTTAGACCATTCGTTAAATGTAAATCGAGATTGAGCATTTTGGATAATACTTTACTATCCGTTAAGTCAATCTTAATTTTCCATTCATCGGAATCCAGTACCTTATCGTGTTGTTTTTTAATTAGGCCGGGCAGACTTCGGTTCAAAATGGCTGTTATACCATTCGTGAGTCGTTTTATGTCTTTTGGACCATGGATGTCAGCCTTGATAAAATCGCCTCTTAATTTTAAATGCCCATTGTTGCGTTCGCATTCTGAAAGTTCTGCTACCAATTTATCTACTTTAAAGTTACCTTTTGGAGCATTGGTCATGCAGAAGTTTTGAATTGCAATGTTACCGGTGGGTATGTTTTCAGTAAAAGACAACTGTGTACTTACGTGTCCTTTAAATGATGCGTTATTATACAGCGTTTTTAGGTTCAGTTTTGCGGGGTTAATGGCTTGAACATCTATGTTGGAATCAATAGCTTTTAATTTCTTGCCTTGTAAGGCAATTTTTATTTGGGCTTGCGCCAATGCATTGATATCGTGGCTTTGAATGCCTAAGTCAATAAATTCTGGGCAATAAGTGCCTTCCGATTTAATCTGGCTATATGTATAGTTGTTCCATAATATTTTGTCAATATTCACCGACCACGCGCCTTGATCAATTTTCTTGTTTTTAATATTGCCTTTCAGCGAACCTGATGCTGTAATCAGTTGTGGTAATTGTGGTTTTGCAAGCACATTGGCAGGATTGGCATTGGTTATCTTGAAAGATGCTTGAAGCAGGCTTTTCTTTTTCTCGCCTTCTAAGTGGACCAACCCATGTTGTGTGTGGAGGTTTATTTCACCAGAGGCATCACCGTCAAAATGATACATGCCATAGCCGTTGATAGCAATGTCTCCGACACCATTTAAAATAGAGGTGATTTGAGTGTTTCTGCCAAAACAATTAGCAATCTTGGTTGTAAATGGTTGCTGAATATTCAGCGTTTCGATATTGACTATTATCCCTTTGGCTTTTCCGTTTTTACGCAACAAAGCTGCATTCGCAACTAATTGCAAATGCTTGTCTTGCTCAGTAATTTGCAAGCCATTGAGTGCTATTTGTTGGGGTGTAATGTTAAAGTCTGAGGATATTTTAACTTGAACGTCTAAATTCGTGGGAATATTAACTACGGGTTTTAAATCATTGGTTGCAATTTGAGCTTTGCTGATTTTACCATATACTTGCAAGGTATTGAATATTTGACTCCATTGCTCGCGAGCATTGTAATTGGCTTTTATGCCGTTGAGTTGAAAGACAGAGTGGGGAAGCGCCACTTCAAAGTCTTCAATAATGGCATGCGACCGATTGGCTTGCATGCGTAATCGCATATTTTGCAGTGTAAAGCCACTTTTCTCTTGAAATGAAAGTGAACGGATATTCAAGCGCAAAGAATCTGGAGTGATTTCCTTTAGGCTGATGTTGGCGTTCAGGTTGCTTGCGCTCAGATGATGGGGATTTATTTTACCTGCAGTTTCTTTTCTGTAATGTTCATTGTATGCAATGTTTATTCTTCTTAAGATCAGCGAGTTGATGCGTAGGTTTATGTTGCTGTCTGACGAACTCTTTTTACTGCTAAAGGCATCAATAATGAACTGGAAATTTGCAGGTGAATCTTTTTCAGACTTGTAAAGGTTTATGTTAGCATCAAGCACAGAGATTGTTCTGAGCGAAAGTTGTTTGCGGAATAGGGAACGCAATTCTATTTTGGCCGTCATAAGTTTGGCTTTCAATAGCGTTTGATTCGTTCTGTCGTTTATGGTTATATCTTTGAGAATCAAACGATTAAATAGTCCTATCTCAAGTTTCCCGATTTGAACTTTACTCCCTATTTTATTGCTGATAATCTCTGTCGTGGTTTCGGTTAATGCGCGATTAGTTGGCCCAAAATTGATTATGGCCAACAATAACAGGTATGCACAAATTGTTGTGCATACGATAAAACGTAATATGCTGCGTAATGTTTTCGTAGCTGTATGGTCTAAGTGGTTTGTAAATGGCTATACATTGTAAACTGTTTTCTGAATTGTGCAATTAGGTAGAGAAACAGGTGTGACAATGTATTTGTTTAGTTGAGAAATTTCGCTTCTGATTATAATTATCAGTTTAATTCCAAGCAAAGTTACGATAAACCAAACGCATTTCAAAAGATTGCATGATTTTTTCTGTATCCTTCGACAGACAAATACTCTGTTAATGTTACATAGAATAGTACTAGTTTATAAGTGCGTAATAACTATTAAGTATTTTAAGCGTATAAACATGAACAATTTATTTTGCATATCAATATTTTGCTGTACATTTGTCAGTGAATTAAGAACGTTGGAAAAAACTCTTTCTCATCGTATTTCGAGGGATTGATGGTGTTCCAGCATTGATAAAAAAGTAATGATTATGAAAATGAAATTTTTAGGAATCGCAGCTTTAGCCCTTTTGACCGTAAGTTGCAATGGTGGTAAGTCTGAATCAACTTCAGCTTCCGACAGTACGAATGTAGTAACAACATCTCAAGACTCTTTGCCAAATACATTTGCAGGTTTATATAAAGGAACCTTGCCTGCTGCTGATTGTGAAGGCATCAATACGATTTTGCAAATAAATGCAGACTCAACCTATGATTTACGAAGTGAATACATCGGGAAAAAGGACGGAGTTTTTGAACAGAGTGGTGTATACACGATAAAAGATAATAAATTGGTTGTTTTGAAGACTCCTTCATCTGGTGAGTTGATTTACTATGTACAGGTCGAGAACGGATTGATGTTGTCTGATAGTTTGGCTACGGTAAATCAAGGTGAACTGGCTGAACATTATATTCTTAAAAAGCAAGTGAAATAAACTGGGATATTAAGTCCTTACATACAGGTGTGAAAAGTTTAAGCGCATATCTTTAGATGTAAAAGTGCGTAGTTATAACTTTTCACGCCTGTATTTGTTTATGGCTGTTTTTTCGGCTCAGTCACAAAAGCGTGTGGTAAAATTCAACCACGCATCCCGGGTTTCAGACAGGCCTACCTGCCTTACTTTCTGTTGTAACACGATGTCAAAGAACGCTGAATGAATAAATAAGGAATATTGTTTTTTCATCCGTCAAGGCTAATGTGCAGCTTATCAATGCTGCAGTGCTGCCTTTATTGCGAATACAATGTCAGTGCAAACCGAATGCAGAGCGACGAGAGTTGGCTCTCAAAAGCTATGCTGAGGTGTAGCCTGAGTTCGCCGTAGGCAAAGATACAACATGCACAACCCGAAATCCAATTTTTTTGACCGCCTAATATCGCACCTCGAAAATTTTCCATACCTCCGAACGGGCATTCAGCCCTTTATCTACGGGCATTTCGGTGCGTTTTCCATACGCGAAAAAAAATGAAATCGGGATATAACATTTTATCTCTTGTCGATTCTCAAAACGTACGAAGCTGCAACGCTTGGCCTCCCCCCAATGCTGCAACTCCCATACCTTTTTGCTACTGATTCTATTTCATGTTTCAAAGGTTGCTTACTAATTGAACTTTTGTATAGATAAAGGCGTGATGTCAAATTTGTTTTTGACATCACGCCTAATAAATTAAGTCAGTAGTGTAATATATTCTATTGAATAGCTAATAATTACTTTTCTTCTGCCAATTCTTTCTCATGTGCATCAATTAGCTTGCTCTGCAAATCACCAGGAACAAGTTCATAGCTGGCAAACTTCATAATGAATGAGGCACGTCCTCCCGTGAGTGAACTGAGTGAGGTTGAGTATGAGGCCATTTCCTTCAAAGGAACTTTAGCTTGAAGTTTTTCGTAGCCATTTTCGCTGCTCATACCAACAATCATACCTCGACGTCCTTGCAAATCGCTCATTACATCGCCCATCTTGTCAGCAGGTACAAAAACTTCAACGTCGTAAATGGGTTCAAGAATCTTAGGACCGGCTTCTTTGAATGCTATACTGAATGCGTTGCGTCCAGCCAGCATAAATGAAAGTTCATTTGAATCAACGGGGTGCATTTTACCGTCATAAACGATAACTCGTACGTCGCGAGCATAGCTTCCAGTAAGCGGACCTTGCTCCATACGGCTCATAATGCCCTTAAGAATAGCTGGCATAAAGCGTGCATCAATGGCACCACCTACTACAGAGTTGATGAATACCAATTTACCGCCCCATTCCAAAGGAATTTCTTCTTTTCCTTTGATGGCAATTCTGATTTCCTGGTTGCCAAATTTGTAAACGGTAGGATCAGGCATACCATCGCTATAGGGCTCAACAATCAAATGTACTTCGCCAAACTGTCCGGCACCACCACTTTGTTTCTTGTGGCGATAATCTGCGCGTGCAGCTTTTGTAATTGTTTCACGATAGGGGATGCGCTGTTCGTAGAATTCAATGGCAATTTTGTCTAAGTTTTCCAAACGCCATTTAAGGGTACGCAAGTGGAATTCTCCTTGTCCGTGTACCAGAATTTGTCGGAGTTCTTTGCTCTGTTCAACTTCCCACGTCGGATCTTCTTGGCGCATACGATTCAAAGCTGCCATCATCTTTTCAGTGTCAGCTTCGTTGACGGCACGAATAGCACGCGTGTATTTGGGGTTGGGGTATTTAATGAAGTTGAATCGGTGTTCGCAGTCTTTTCCATTGAGTGTATTTCCGGTACGAACATCCTTCAATTTAACAGTACATCCGATATCACCTGCTGAAAGCTTTTCAACTTTTTCGCGGTTTGCTCCGGAACATACAAAGATTTGCGCCATGCGTTCTTTTGAACCACGATCTGCATTTGACAAATCATCGCCTTCATGAACAGTACCACTCATTACTTTAAAGTATTGAACTTCGCCAATGTGTGGTTCAACACCCGTCTTAAAGAAGTAGATTGAAGTAGGACCATTAGGATCGAGTTTAACTTCTTCACCACGGCTGTTATGTACTGCCGGCATTTCGTCAACAAAAGGAACAACGTTGCCCAGGAATTCCATTAAGCGACCTACGCCCATGTTCTTTGATGCACACACACAGAATACGGGGAAAATGCTGCGGGTAACCATACCTTTGCGAATACCTTCACGCATTTCGTCCTCTGTCAGATGTTCTGTCTCGAAGAACTTTTCCATCAAGCCTTCATCGTTTTCGGCAGCTGCCTCAACGAGTTCTTTGTGCATAGCTTCAGCTCGTTCTTTTTCCTCTGCCGGGATGTCTTCAATGGTTGGTTCACCTCCTTCGGCTCCCCATTTGAGTTTCTTCATTAAGATGACATCAATCAATTCGCAGAAATCTGGGCCTGTTTTTACGGGATATTGAACGGGAACTACTTTATTGCCATAAATGGAGCGTAAATCTTCAACCACCTTTTCATAGTCACAATTCTCATTGTCCAGCTGATTTACCAAGAAGATAACAGGCTTCTGCAACTTCTCCGTATATCTAAAATGGTTTTGCGTACCAACTTCAGGGCCAAATTGTCCGTTGATCAGTAGCAATGCTGTATCGGTTACATTGAGTGCTGTCATGGCTGCTCCAACAAAGTCATCGGAACCCGGACAGTCAATGATATTCAGTTTCTTGTTATTCCATTCAGTATGGAAAACAGTGGAAAAAACAGAATAGCCATAATCTTGTTCCACTGGAAAATAGTCTGACACGGTATTCTTTGCCGTGATTCGACCACGTCTTTTTATCTGACCACACTCAAAAAGTAGAGCTTCTGTGAGCGTGGTCTTACCTGAGCCGTCATTACCTAAGAGTGCAATGTTTTTAATCTCATGAGAATTGTAAACTTTCATGGTGATATTAAGATTTAGATGGTCTAATTATACTTAAGCCGTTTGCCATAACTTACCACATCATTTAGGTTAGTACTTGTGGCTTATGAAGTTGAGGCAAATTCAACTAAGCAACGGGGAGTTTCCTCGGTTACGGTGCGCAAATTAGTAATTTTATCAGTATGGACCAAATCTTGCCAATATGTTATTAAGCATATTCTGAAATGCGAGCTTGTCAAAAGTGCTGATTATTCGCGAAGTCTGGATGTTTTATAAGGTTTCTTTTTTTCTTATAAAGAAGGGTAGACTATAAAAAAATCCCCTTAAGAGTTTAAACTCTTAAGGGAACATTCGTTTGTGTCAAATGATAACGTACACTTATAATCAATAAGTAATGGTTTTTTCCAATAGGTTTGATGCGAGGAAGTCAGCAGATATGAGGATGCTCACTAATGCAGTTTTTTCTGTGGCAGCATAGAAAGCATAGCGTTGGCTGCTGCCATTTTCTGCAATGTCGAACATACCCATGTGCCAGCGTATAGCCAGCATTTCTTCAGGCTTTAACCGCATATACCAACTAAGCATCAAGCACGATTTTTCGCCATGACCAAAAGGGAAATCGTCTTTTATTTCATATCCAGGATAAGACATCCAATGGTTGTTTGCATCCTTTTTCCACCGTTCCGTCTTATGGTAAAGTTTAATTTTGCACAAATCATGGAATAAGCAGACGATGGCCAAACTCTCTAATGAAATATCCTCTTTGAATGGGGATTTTTCATTTTGCATGGCAGGTATTGTTATGTCAGAGTATATTTTGCAGGCAGTTCTAAACACATTGATAGAATGCAAACAAAGTCCGCCATCTTCATTAAGGTGAAAAGCCGTAGAGCTTGGTGCCTGATAGAAATCGCTTTTCTCCAAATAGGCAAGGACTCTATCTAGACCATCTCTGTGAATATGCTTTTTGCACAAACGGATATATTCCGCTTTGTTGATTTCGATTTCGGATTCAGTCATTTCGTGGAATTAGTTTTTAGGTTCAAGTCCCATAGCTTTCGCCTTGTCAATGATGAAGGCTAAAGCCGGTTCATATTCGTTCGGTATTTTGCCATCAAGGATAGCGTCTTTCAGAGCAGTCTTAAGCGTACCTACTTCTCTGCAAGGTTCAAGACCGAACATATCCATTATTTCTTTTCCATCAACAGGTGGTTGGAAATTGCGGATTCTGTCTTTTTCCTCAATGTCAATCAGTTTCTGTCTGACTATTTTGAAGTTTTGCAGAAAATTTTTCTTGCGCTGTTCGTTCTTGCTAGTAATGTCAGCTTCGCAAAGCAGCATCAAGTCATCAATGTCATCACCGGCGTCAAACAAAAGGCGGCGTACTGCACTGTCTGTTACGATTTCATCAGCAATGGCAATGGGACGCATGTGTAAGCCTACCAGTTTGGCGACGTATTTCATGCGTTCGTCCAATGGAAGCTTTAATCTTCTGAACAAAGGCTGAATCATTTTTTCTCCCAGATAGTTGTGGTTGTGAAAAGTCCAGCCGATGCTTGGTTCCCAGCGTTTGCTTCTTGGTTTGCCAATATCATGCAATAAAGCAGCCCATCGCAAATAAAGACTGTTGCTTTTTTGGGCTACAGCGTCAAGTACTTCAAGTGTATGGTAAAAATTATTCTTGTGCGATTTACCATTGCGAGTTTCAACGCAATCAAGTGCAGCCAGCTCTGGCAAGATAAGTTGAAGTAAACCGCAACGGTGAAGTTCGACAAAACCACGTGAAGGAGTATCAGCCAATATTATTTTGTTCAATTCGGTGATAATTCTTTCTCCGCTAATAATTTTTATGCGTTCGCGGTTACGTTCCAGAGCATCGAAAGTTTCATCTTCAATGATGAAATGTAATTGGGTTGCAAAGCGTACACAGCGCATCATGCGTAAGGGGTCATCGCTAAAAGTAATATCCGGGTCGAGTGGAGTAGCGATAATACCTTCTTGTAAGTCGTACATACCATCGAATGGATCGACCAATTCTCCCAAGCGTTGAGCATTTAAGCATACCGCCATTGCGTTAATCGTAAAATCTCGTCGGTTTTGATCGTCCTCAAGCGTACCATCTTCAACGATAGGCTTGCGCGAATTGCGTTGATAGCTTTCTTTTCTGGCACCTACGAATTCAACTTCATTGCCGTGCCATTTAACCTGAGCTGTTCCGAAGTTTCTGAACACAGACAGATGAGCATGTCTGCCCAATTTTTTGCTAAATGCTTCAGCCATTTTGATACCACTGCCCACAACCACAACATCAATGTCGTTTGTCGGACGTTCAAGAATCAAATCTCTTACATATCCGCCTACAAGATAGCATTCCAAACCCATCTCGTCGGCTGTCTCAGTCAGTTTGTGAAATAGTGGTGTATCTATTTTATTTTTGATTTCGATTTGAGTAAGAATCTTCATTATTGAGTTTAATCTAAAATGTGTGTTAGAGGTGAAGGAGCAGGGGGTAGGTTATAGCCATATTAACTGGCTATGAAATACCTATTGCTTATTCTTTTTATGGCTGTAATCATATTCCTTCACCATTCTCAGCGTATATCTCGAGCCATAATAATAATCGATGGCGTCAAGTACCATATAGTCTCCCTCGTAGGCTCTAACATAAGCTTCGATGTCGGGATCCTGCGAACCCATGTAAATGCGGATAGTGTTGCCGCGTCTAACCCAATGTCCGCGTTCATTAAGATTGCCAGCACCTCGTGCATAGAATAAGTCATCTTCGAATATCCAGATATCACCTGACTTATAGTTGCAGTTGTAGTCGCCAGTAACTTCTACGATACGCCATCTACCTTCCATGCTGTCATATTCGTCCCACCAACTTTCTTCGCAACTGGTAAGGGTGAATACACTAAGCAGTGTAATAAGCGCAATGCTAATACGTGTTTGTAAGCTCTTCATTTGAGTAGTTTTTTAGAGTTGAAATAAATGAGTGATTAAAACAGATGATTAGCCATGCTGGCTTGTTAGTGGCTGCAAGGCATTATTTATGCAAAGATAGTTCAAAAACGCAAGTAACGGCAAAGAAAGGAAATAATTTATTATTGATGATTGCTGAAAAATAAAAAAAGGCATTTACTTATTTGGTAAATGCCTTTTTCAGTGACTCCTATAGGATTCAAACCTATAACCTTCTGATCCGTAGTCAGATGCTCTATTCAGTTGAGCTAAGGAGCCGGAGTAAATCAATCAATTTTAGTGACTCCTATAGGATTCAAACCTATAACCTTCTGATCCGTAGTCAGATGCTCT
>Kit_p1__coassemble_137_pt1 | contig 65091 bp, 45 predicted proteins | sample Kit_p1__metabat2_high_PE_008 | metagenome-assembled genome bin Kit_p1 | reverse complement strand
GTGTAGCTCGCTACACTCCTTCTTCAAGGCCCAAAAACGCCTCAAAAATTAAGGCTAATCTTGAATTTCATAAAAGTTCAGACGACTTCAGATTCGCAAATAAAAACTGACAAAGAATTTTTTAAGATGTTTACCAACAGGGACGAGGTATTGGAAAAGGCCTTGCAGATATTCGCTAAGATGAATTACGAGAAAGCCAGCCAAATGGAAATAGCCAGAAGCTGCGGACTGTCGAAAGCCGGACTGACTTATTATTTCCCGGTAAAGCAGGATTTGTTTATAGCTGTGGCCGACAAGTATGTGTTCGACACCCAACACACAAAAAACAAATTCAACTTTACGACTGGCTCGCTCATGGATTTTATTGACCAATATGTAGCCGGAGTGGAGAACACGAGGCAGCGACTTGTGAAACTGCTCGACGATGGCAACCACTCTGGCGAATGCTGCGTCAACTTTTACTATTACCACTTGCTGATGCAGGTAAGGATGTACTATCCGCATGTGGAGCAAAAAATCGCTGCCATATTCAACCAAAACCTTGAACTTTGGAAAACAGCCCTCGAAAAGGCCAAGGATAGCGGAGAAATACGGCAGGAGGTAGATGTGAATGAAGCAGCCTCGATGTTTTGGCAAGTGTTTTTCGGAACTTCATTTGAACAGAGCTTTTTCCAAGGACTGGACACCCGGAAACTGTCGCAAAGCCTGCACTTCCTGTATTCGCTACTGAAAGCCTGAATCTTAGCCGGAGAACGGCCCGGCGAATTTAGGGCGTAAATCATTTTAGGAGATGAGTAGATGCTGAGAAAATCACATTCATGCACCGCATCTACTTAAAAAATACGCATACAGTGAAGCACGAATCGGCCTGAGAGCATTTTTAGAACTACCCTTAACAAAATAAAACCAACCGTACTGTTGGTTTTCCTATTTCTTTCTTTATATTTGCAGCAGTGTAAATGAGTAGACACACAGAAGGGTGGTTCTAAAAAAACTCTATCAGTATATGACGAAACAGCCAAATGATACAAGGGGCAGTTTAATCAGGAATACACTGATAATCTGCCTATTGCTGTTGTCGGCATTGTCGCCCTCGGTTCGGGCCAATGCCTCGGCAGCCGATAGTGTATATTTCTGTATGCAGTTGGACACGCTGGGTGGCATCCGTGCCAAACAGGTGCTGAAACTGACGTATGCTCTGGTCAATGCCCAGTTCGACTCGGTTGCAGCCCCGGTGTTCGGCGACAGCATTGAGGTGGTTAGCGGACCCAAACCGCACAAAATGAGCAGTTATGGCTCTGTCAATGGTGTGGAAAGTAAAAACCATGAAACGGGTTTCTACTACTTTATACGCTTTAAGGTAAGCGGCGAAATTCCGCTGCCTGCTGCTTCAGTAAAAGTGGGACATCAAACGTTGACCACACCCGGACGTTGTGTAAGCGTTCGTCGGGCTGAAGTGGATAGGAGCAAGTTGCAATGCAGGCTGGAGGTGGAGAAACTAACCGGCGGTTATGCCAAATACCGTGCCAAGCTGATTTGCAACGTTCGTCCTGACCAATATCGCCCTTTGTTAATCATTAACGGAAAAACAACTCAACCGTCAAGCACTTCCTATTCCAACGCAGATGGACATGAAAAGTACGTTTACAGTTATTACTTTTCAAGCGATGGCTATGAAGTAGCCAGCAAAGAACTGACCTTTGGCGGAATACCTTATTTCATTGAACCTAAGAAAAGCAAACCAGAAGAACTGAATTTATTTTTTTTGTCACCGTTGCAGCCTGTGGTTTGTTCGAACTGACATGGTGGCTTGCCTTTCGGCATCGCTACCGAGAGGAGAAGGATGCACCCCTTGCCGCTTTTGTATTGAAAAACAAGACCCTACCCCTTATCATAAGTTGGGCTAATACGCACTATGGTGCTTCGCACTTGTCGCTGTTGTTTGCAGTAATGTTTTTGAGCATTACGGGTGTAACACTCTACATAGACGGTTTATTTCTATCTCTGGCTTTTTGGTTTGCCATCGCATGCGTACCGCTTGCTTATGTGCTCTATCGCATGCAGCGTAGTAAATTAAAATTCCAAAACCTGCCTACCACACTCAACAAACAAGCTATTTACGACTGCATATACCATTTGTCGGTGACTTATGACTGGGACATTGATCATTACGGCGACGATTGTATCGTGGCGCATACCAATCCGGCTCTTTGGTATCTGACATGGGGAGAACAGATATTCATCGTGTTCGACCAAAACCAGGTATGGCTCAACAGCGTTAACGACCTGAATAAGCGTACTTCTATCTGCTCTTTCGGTCATAACAAACGAAATATCCAACGAATTAAACAAGCCCTGACACAAGGTACTGCTATTAAAGGTTAGGAAATGCACCCGTGGGTGTTGTTTACCGAAATATACAGCACATGGGGTGAGTTTATAAATACATTAGTGATAACAACAAAATTATAAACAAGAATTATGGACTATAAAAAAATGCTCGCAAAAGTTCTTGGAGAAAAAGAACTTATGGAAATTGATGTACAGGGCATCAAAGACGACGAAAGCCTGTTTCACGAATTAGTGAATCGAAAAGCTATTCTTTTAGCCGATTGGAGCGGTGAAGATAAAGAAGGTATGTTATACCATTTTTTCAACAGTCGGTTGCAATCAATGTTAGGAAAGCATTTATCAGTTTCCGAAGAAGATGTCTATCAAAAGTTTAATCAAGAGACAGAAGAATCCAAACGAGGTGATTTCATTCCCTTTGCATTATCCTATTTTGATAAGCTCTTAAAAAAGCTCGAAGCACGAATTGTATTGCTTGACTTAGAGAACGACACATATAATATAATGGTGTCCTACAAGAAAGATGCTCCAAAACTAAAGTCTATAAAATCCGACTTTTGGAAACTATCAACTTTAGAGCAAAAGCAAGGTAGAGTGGTTATTTACATAATATGCCCTGAATGTAAAGATACTGCATATTATGATATGTCGATTGAAGAAGAAAGCAATATGAAAAATGTAAAATGCGAGAAATGCGGAACACTCTTTTGGGACGAAAGTGCAAATGAGGTTGTAAATATGGAAAAAACTTACTATTGAAGTAGTTGCGAACAAGCATCTATGACACCTCACGCTGTCTCCCGCTAAACCATTAACAGTAATATGAAAAAGGAAAATATGTTTGAAAAATTTTATGAGCGATACGACTCGGAAGAAAAGGAGGTAATCGCCTTGATTCAACGAACCTTGGGTGCCGGATATAATAATGGCTTTTGGGATATGGCTGTGATTTCTTTGGGCATGGTGTTTTGCGATACTGGAAAAGCCGACATTCGGGAGGGACGCTTGGAGTGGCCCGTCACAGAGGAAGAAAAAAACAGCGAAAAAGGTTGGAACAGATTCGCTAGAGAACAAATATGCCGTATCAAGGTTCGGAAACTTTTAGATGAATATGTGCCTAAACACATTAGTCCCGAAAAAAATAATAGTTGGGCAATCACTGAGGTTTTGGAACATACGGTTGCTTGTCCGAAGTTAGAGACTGTTCTGATGGAATATAAAAAACCTGTAATCATCGAGGACAAAGTGTTGGGAACACTGACCCTAAATCGGGATTTTTATATGTTTGAATCATCTCTTTTATGGAAGGGCAATCAGGTTTCTTTCATGCTTGAGGTTAACCCGGATAGCAAATCATCATGGAGCCGTGCTCGCTCTGCAGCCCAACAATTAGTTAAGGAACAGGATTCATGGGATAAAGCCATGAGGATATTTGCTGCCAAAGAACTCACTTCACTTGCAAACGAATGGTTAGCAGACGATGAGGAAAACGAGGATGCCCAACCCATCACTGAAGATACGTTTGCAAAGCGCATTACTCTCTCGGAAATATCTATCGCACCGAATGGGAGCTTTGCTGCTTACTATGAAGATGATGATATGTTTTGGGGACATGTCGTAGAAATTCATGGCTCTTTGAAAAAAGGCATTCTCAATGCTAATATTGCAGGGTAAAATTTAATCATACATTTTTTCATTATGGACTATATAACCAAACTTTTAGACGAAAACTACGATTGGGGCGATGTACGCATTGATGAAGACGCTTACGACGAATTGAGTGCCGAACTCATCATTGATTACTTGAAGAAACATGACCCTGAGGCTCGCCAAATGTTGGCTTTAACATGGAACTTCGACAATCCCAAAAATGTTATCCAATGGATTGTGGAACAACCCGACACTGACAAGGGCACTTGCCTACTGCTTTATTGGCAGATGGCTCCCGGCTTCAGTAAGAAGTTTGCAAACCGTGAGGAATGTGAAAGTACTGACAAGTGGTATCTGGAAGACTACAACATCATTCAGACGCTTGAACAAAACTACACTTCAGGCTTTTACCAAGAACAACGCTATGCTTTCAATCCGCAACACGACCCCTATCAAGAGGGATACGACTGGACCGAAGACTTAGATACATCGACATTTAAAGTGCCCATACCCCAAGAAATGTTTTTGGCTTTGGATGGCATTGTGCTGGACGTGCCTTCGTGGGAAGAGGGCATTCCCGAAGATTTGCAACCCGCAATGGACCGCTTGGCAGACTTGGTTGATGAATAAAGCAGTTGCCCCACAAGCACCTGCGCTGCCTCATTTTTTAGGCACTGTTACGATACCTTTTACAGTCTGTTCACTTGGCGCATACCTGTTGTTCCGAAATAAAATAAAGAATACGAAACAAGCATTTGAGAGGCAATACGACATACACCTTGGCACGCACGGGCCAAATGTGCGAAAAAACGGTTAATTGCTCAATTTTAGGCCGATGAGTGGCAAAGCAAGCCGTTTTTATGCGTAATTTTGCGGTCATTATGAGTATAACTTCAATCATACGTCCTTTTTTCCGCAGCCGCTACCGCGCCATCGAACGCTATGGCACCCATGCCGAAGAAATTCAGCGCAAGGTGTTGGCCCATTTGCTGCAACGAGCTGCCGACACGGAATGGGGAAAGCGCTATGGCTACGAGTCGATGCGCAATTACGAGGATTTCGCTAAAAAAGTTCCTGTCAACACTTACGAGGAACTGAAAGGGTATATTGACCGGATGCGACATGGCGAAAACCATGTGCTGTGGCCCGGCCAAGTGAAATGGTATGCCAAATCGTCGGGCACAACCAACGATAAAAGCAAGTTTATTCCCGTCAGCCGCGAAGGCTTGCACGATACGCACTACGCCGGCGGACAGGATGCCGTGACCATTTACCTGCACAACAATCTGCTCAGCCGCCTGTTCGACGGAAAAGCACTGATTCTGGGCGGAAGCCATGCACCCAACTACAACTTGCCGCATTCGCTCGTGGGCGATTTGAGTGCCATACTGATTGAAAACATCAATCCGCTGGTAAACCTGGTGCGCGTGCCACCTAAACGCATCGCACTCCTGTCGGACTTTGAAGAAAAACGCGACCGCATCGCCGAAATCGCAGCCAAACAGAACGTGACGAACCTGTCGGGCGTGCCTTCGTGGATGATGGCCGTGCTCAACCGCGTGCTCGAAATCACCGGCAAAAACACACTTGAAGAAGTGTGGCCTAACCTCGAAGTGTTCTTTCACGGCGGTGTCGCCTTTACGCCCTACCGCGACCAGTATCACCGGCTCATCACCTCGCCGCGCATGCACTACATGGAAACCTACAACGCCAGCGAGGGATTTTTCGGCCTGCAAAACGACCCTACCGATGTGGCCATGCTGCTGATGATTGACTACGGTGTGTTCTACGAATTTATACCGCTCGACGAAGTGGGACGCAACAACCCCACCGTGTTGCCGCTGTGGGAGGTCGAGGCTAATAAAAACTATGCCATCGTCATTTCCACTTCGTGCGGACTGTGGCGTTACCAAATTGGCGATACGGTGCGCTTCACCGAGGTCAACCCCTACAAATTCATCATCAGCGGCCGAACCAAGAGCTTTATCAATGCTTTTGGCGAGGAACTCATTGTCGACAATGCCGAAAAGGGCTTGTTCGAGGCTTGCCGCACTACGGGAGCTGTGGTGAATGAATACACCGCTGCCCCAGTGTTTATGAACGCCGAAGGAAAATGCCGACACCAGTGGGTCATCGAGTTCGAAAAGGAACCTGCCGACCTCGCAGCCTTTGCCGAATGCCTGGACAACGCACTGCAGCGCATCAACTCGGACTACGAAGCCAAACGCTACAAAAACATTACGCTGCAACAGCTCGAAATTGTGTCGGCACGCAAAGGACTGTTCAACGACTGGCTCAAAAGCATCGGCAAACTGGGCGGACAGCACAAAGTGCCTCGACTCAATAATCACCGCGACATCATCGACCAGGTGCTGAAGCTCATTCACGACGAAAGCAAACAATAACCGGTTCATTTCCGTCAAACTGATTACTACATTGAATACTTACGTTAAAGCACTTCTTATTATAGGTATGGTGGCCGTGCTATACATGCTCACGGGCTGTGCCAACCCCGGAAGCGGACCCGACGGCGGACCTTACGACGAAACTCCGCCGCGCATCGTGGCCATGACGCCCGAACTGGGACGAACGGGCGTAAACTCCCACAAGGTGACCATTGCCTTCGACGAACTCATCAAGGTGGAGAATGCACAGGAAAAGGTGATTGTGTCGCCACCGCAAATCAATATGCCCGAAATCAAAACAGCGGGCAAACGTATCAGCATCGAACTGCTCGACACGCTGAAACCGGCTACCACCTATACCATCGACTTCAGCGATGCCATTGTCGATTCGAACGAAGGTAACCCCTTGGGCAACTTTACCTACTACTTTTCAACGGGCAACCGCGTCGACACCCTCGAAGTGGCCGGCTATGTGCTGCAGGCCGACAACCTGGAACCCGTGAAAGGCATTCTCGTCGGGCTACACAGCAACCTGGCCGATTCGGCCTTCACCACACAGCCCTTTATGCGTGTGGCACGCACCGACGGCAACGGGCACTTTTGCATCAAGGGAGTAGCCCCCGGCACTTACCGCGCCTATGCACTGAAGGACATGGACAACGACTTCCGCTATGTACGCGGCGAAATGCTGGCCTTCAGCCGCGACAGCATACGCCCGTCGAGCTATCCCGACATACGCCGCGACACGCTCTGGGCCGACACCGTGCACATCGACACCATTCGCTCGGTGCCCTTTACGCACTACACGCCCGACGACGTGGTGCTGCTGGCCTTTTCGGAGAAGAACCTGACGCGACAACTGCTGAAAACCGAACGCGACCCTGCGTGGTTCAAACTTTACTTTACGGCTCCTTCGGTCCACGAACCCAAAGTGCAAGGTATCGACTTCGACGCCGATAAATACTTGCTGCGCGAACGAACTGCGGGCAACGACACGCTGACATACTGGCTGACAGACACAACGCTCGTCAACCGCGATTCGCTTGGCATTATCTGCACCTACGAGGCCACGAACGATTCGACGGGAGCTAACTATATGCAAACCGACACGCTCTACCTGGTGCCGCGCTTTACTTACGAACGCCGCAAAAAAATGGAGGCCGAAATCATGGAACGCTGGCAACGCGGACTAGAAAAACGCCATAAACGGGGCGACTTTTCGCAGGAAACGCCGCCCGTCGAACCGCTCAAAGTGGAATTTCACATCCGCAGCAGCATGACCCCCGACCGCAACCTGCACTTTACGCTGGCCGAACCGGCTGAAAGTATGGATACAGCGGGCATCCACCTGTTCCTGCAAGTAGACTCCACATATCACAATGCCCCCTTCAAGCTCGAACGCGACTCACTTTCGCTCTTGCGCTACACACTGAAGGGTGCCTGGCGTCCCGGACAGCAGTATGTGCTGAATGTTGACTCGGCATGTATCAGGGGCATATCGGGCAAAGTGGTTGAAAACTTCGACGCACAATTTTCCATTTCGAAGGCCGATGCCTACGGTTCGCTCTTCCTGATTCTGCCCGATACCGACACCTCGGCCGTAGTACAGCTCGTGACTAACGGCGACAAAGTGATGCGACAGGCCAAGGTCAAGGACGGCCGTGCCGACTTCTTCTACCTCGAACCCGGCGATGTGTTCGTTCGTCTGTTCAACGACCGCAACGGCAACGGCCTGTGGGACACGGGCAATTATGCCGAAGGCCGTCAGCCCGAGGAGGTGTACTACTACCCTACATCGCTCACCATACGTGCCAACTGGGACGTGGAGCAAACATGGCGCATCAACGAGGTGCCGCGCTATTTGCAGAAACCGCGCGAAATCGTGAAGCAAAAGGAAACCACCAAGCGCACGCCGAAGAACCGGAATGCCGAACGCGAACGCCAAAAACGTGGCTAAACGGCAATCCTATCTCCCTTGTTTGAAGGGGTCTAAAGTAAACTGACATCCCCCAAAAGTAACATGAAGCCGACTTCCGGTCAACGGAATTTCCCTTGTCATGCAATGGAAATCCGCTCGCCGGAAGTCGGCTTTTGCGGTGTTTTACATTGGGGACGAGTGAACAGTAGAAACAATTCAGTTGAAAGAACTTGGGTAATACGCAATCACGCATAAGTGTTTCAGACAGGCCTACCTGCCCTACTTTCTGTTGTATCAATATGTCAAAGAACGAAGCATGAATAAAAACCAGTAAATATGTTTTTTCATCAAATAGGTTGAAGCAACCCTACTTTATATACCTGCAATGTCAAGGCAGAGCGACGAAAGTCAGTGCAAACCGTAGGTAAAGATACAACATGAACACCCCGAAATCCAAATTTTTTCTGCACCTGATATCGCACCTCGATTTTTTTGAAACGCTAAAATCCGCCCTACACCCCCTTTATTTACGGGCATTCCAGAACGATTTTCAAGCACCTAAAAAAGTGAAATCGGGATATGCCTTTTTATATATCATTCCGACTATCAAAACGGACGTATAGGTCAAATTGCAGGATATTTGGAAACTACTTTTTCTCTATAGGTCAAAAAAACAGGTGACGGGAATCACCGTAGTAATTCCGCGCCACCTGTTAGGGGGAGTTTAGCAAGCTAAACGGCTGAGCTTAGTCGGCCAATTTGGCTTTGATGAACTCGCGGTTGAGGCGAGCAATGTTGGCAATCGATTCGTTCTTGGGGCAAACAGCCTCGCAAGCACGGGTGTTCGTACAGTTACCGAATCCGAGTTCGTCCATCTTGGCAACCATAGCCTTGGCACGCTTAGCAGCTTCGGGACGACCTTGGGGCAGAAGGGCAAACTGGCTAACCTTTGAGCTGACGAAGAGCATGGCCGAACCATTCTTACATGCAGCTACGCAGGCACCGCAACCAATACAAGTGGCGCAGTCCATAGCTTCGTCGGCATCCTGCTTGGGGATGAGGATGGCATTGGCATCCTGGGGAGCACCCGTACGAACGCTGATGTAACCACCGGCAGCCTGGATTTTATCGAAAGCTGAACGGTCAACCATGCAGTCCTTGATTACAGGGAATGCAGCTGAACGCCAGGGTTCAACGGTGATAACGTCGCCATCGTTGAAGCGACGCATATAGAGCTGGCAAGTGGTAGCTCCGGTTTCGGTTTTGCCGTGAGGCGTACCGTTGATGTAGAGCGAACACATACCGCAGATACCTTCGCGGCAGTCGTGGTCGAATACGAAAGGTTCTTTGCCTTCTTCGATCAACTCTTCGTTGAGGATGTCAAGCATTTCGAGGAACGAGGTGTCATCGGGAATGTTGTGCATCTCGCGTGAATCGAAGTGACCCGCATCCTGAGGACCATTCTGCTTCCAGTACTTAATAGTAAAGCTTATATTTTTAGCCATTTTGGATTGTCGTTTAAAGATGTTCTTGTTTCGGCATACATTGAAAGTGGTTGCCCCGATTGCTTGAAGTGGCTATCGGGTGCAACGCACTGTCATGCTTTAATGCCTATTAGTTTTTATAGTTACGGGTCTTAACCTCGATAGCCTCATACTTGAGGGGTTCCTGATACTTCACGGGATCCTTGTCCTCGCCCTGATATTCCCAGCACGAAACGTAGAAGCAGTTCTGGTCGTCGCGCTTAGCTTCACCTTCTTCAGTCTGGTGTTCTTCGCGGAAGTGACCACCGCATGATTCTTCGCGGTTGAGAGCGTCGATAGCGATGAGCTGACCCATAGTGATGAAGTCGTTGAGGCGGAGAGCCTTGTCGAGTTCGACGTTCACACCGGTGAGTTCGGGGATAAAGAGGTTGGTTTCGAATTCCTTACGGATTTCCTTGAGTTTAACCAAAGCGGTTTCAAGTCCCTTCTTGTTACGAGCCATACCTACGTACTCCCACATTACGTGACCGAGTTCCTTGTGGATGCTGTCAACAGACTTCTTACCCTTGATGCTCATGAGGTGGTTGATACGCTCCTGAACAGCCTTTTCAGTAGCTACGAATTCGGGCATATCGATTGAGAAGCGGGGAACCGTAATCTGGTCAGAGAGGTAGTTCTGAATGGTGTAAGGCAACACGAAGTAACCGTCGGCCAAGCCCTGCATCAAAGCAGAAGCACCAAGGCGGTTAGCACCGTGGTCAGAGAAGTTACATTCACCGATTGCGAAGAGACCGGGGATGTTGGTTGAAAGTTCGTAGTCAACCCACAGACCACCCATGGTGTAGTGGATGGCAGGATAAATCATCATGGGGTTGTAGTACTTCACGCCATTGATTTCCTTAGCCAATTCACCGGGGTTCACGTCGGTAATTTCTTCGTACATATCGAAGAGGTTGCCGTAGCGCTGGAGTACTACGTCAACGCCGAGGCGGCCGATAGCTTCAGAGAAGTCGAGGAATACAGCCAAACCGGTGTTGTTTACGCCGAAGCCTGCATCGCAACGTTCTTTGGCAGCGCGGCTAGCCACGTCACGGGGAACGAGGTTACCGAAGGCAGGATAGCGGCGTTCCAAGTAGTAGTCGCGATCTTCTTCAGGAATATCGCTACCCTTGATTTCGCCCTTCTGCAAGCGAACGGCATCTTCCTTCTTTTTGGGCACCCAGATACGACCGTCGTTACGGAGCGATTCAGACATAAGCGTGAGCTTCGACTGCTTGTCGCCGTGAACGGGGATACAAGTGGGGTGAATCTGTACGTAAGCGGGGTTAGCGAAGTAAGCACCCTTACGGTAAGCAGCAATGGCAGCAGAGCAGTTGCAACCCATTGCGTTCGTTGAAAGGAAGTAAGCATTACCATAACCACCGGTTGCCAATACCACAGCGTGAGCGGCAAAGCGTTCGAGCTTACCGTTAACGAGGTTACGGGCAATGATACCACGAGCGCGGCCGTCGATGATTACAACGTCCTGCATTTCGTAGCGGCAGTAAAGCTGTACGGTGCCGGCGTGAACCTGGCACATCAGGGCCGAGTAAGCACCGAGCAAGAGCTGCTGACCGGTTTGACCCTTTGCGTAGAACGTACGGCTTACCTGTACACCACCGAATGAACGGTTAGCCAAAAGGCCGCCGTATTCGCGAGCGAAGGGAACACCCTGAGCCACGCACTGGTCGATGATGTTGGCGCTCACTTCAGCCAAACGATAAACGTTAGCTTCACGAGCACGGTAGTCGCCACCCTTCACGGTGTCGTAGAAAAGGCGGTAAACTGAGTCACCGTCGTTCTGATAGTTCTTTGCAGCATTGATACCACCCTGTGCAGCGATAGAGTGAGCACGACGGGGTGAGTCCTGGATGCAGAAGTTGAGCACTTTGAAGCCCATTTCGCCCAAAGAAGCGGCAGCTGAAGCACCGGCCAGACCGGTACCTACAACGATGATGTCGAGCTTACGCTTGTTGGCGGGGTTCACCAGTTTCTGGTGAGCTTTATAGTTGGTCCATTTTTCAGAAATAGGACCTTCAGGTATTTTGGAATCGATAGTAGCCATGAGTGGAAAATGTATTAAGAGGTGTGGTTTTGTTTGGGGGAGTCACCGGGGTGAAAGCCAAATGCGGCATCTGCGCCCAAGGCTGCAGAACCGGGCCTTTGCCTGTGTGAGCTACAGCCTGCAAGGCAAACGGTACCAGCCGGCAACATTCCCAGGGGAAATATCTTAGCAAGTTGCAGCGCAGCAACCACCGCAGAATGCGAAGTAGAGAGCTACAGCTACGAAGATAAGCATCAGCAAGGTTACGTAAATAGTGCCGATCATGCGCCAGCGATTGAACCAGATCTTACCATTCCAACCGAGCGTCTGGAATGCACTCCAGAAACCGTGAGTCATGTGGAACCAGATAGCTACGAACCAGATGAGGTAGAGCACGGTGTAGATGGGGTTAGAGAAGGTGTAGGCAATCATGCTGTAACCGTCGCAAGCATCGGTAACCTCGTTGATGAAAGGCATACCGCCATTAACCAACTCGGCAAACATCATGTTATACCAGAAGTTGAAGAGGTGGAGCAACAAACCAAGTACTACGATAACACCGAGTACAAACATGTTCTGCGATGCCCACTCAACCTTTTCAGGACGTGAAGACACAGCGTAACGGTTGTTGCCACGAGCCTTACGGTTTTGAAGCGTAAGGATAATCGCATAGATAAAGTGGATGGCTACAAGTGCACCGAGGCCAATGGTTGCTGCTACAGCATACCAGTTAGCACCAAGCATCTCGCATACCATGTTATAGCCTTCTTTCGAGAAAAGGGCTACCAGGTTCATGCAACCATGAAACGTGAGGAACAGGATAAGCGCAATGCCGGTTACCGACATGATTACCTTCCGTCCGATGGATGAGTTAGTTAACCACATAGAGTTGATTTGAATTAAGTTTGTATTTAGATTATTAGTATTTTCTGAGGTTACAACAAACATTGCCCACACCCGCCTTTACGATAAAGACAGGCTCATTTTTCCCTATAAATGAGGAGCAGGGGCATTCTTTCTGCAAAATTAAAGTTTTTTGTTTGTCCTCGCAAATTTAATGCACATTTTATGAACTTGCAGCCTCTTTATTTTTCGCCGTCGGGGGTTAAGTAGGTGTTCCTAATTAGTCCTTGCGTGCATAACTCGAAATATTGCGGCGCGCAAACAGGAAACTGCGGCGCGGGCCTTGTACTTCGCCTTTATCGCCTTTGTTTTCTTCGGGATAGGCAATGCGGGTGTGGTACACCGTTTTCAGGCTTTCAACCAGTACACGCTTGGCATCGGCAATGTCGCGGAAGGTGATGGGGCATTCCTTAAAGAAGCCGGCATTCACTTGCCCGTCGACGATGCGGTCAACGAGTTCGGTGATGCTTTCTTCCGAAAAGTTTTTGAGCGAGCGCGAGGTGGCTTCCACAGCGTCGCACATCATGAGTATGGCCTGTTCGCGGGTGAACGGGTTGGGTCCGGGATAGGTAAAAAGCTTTTCGTTCGGTTCTTCCTCGGGGTGCTTGTTTTTCCACTGAATGTAGAAGTACTTGGTTTGCGAGCAGCCGTGGTGCGTCACGATAAAGTCGCGGATTACCTTCGGGAGGTGGTACTTTTCGGCCAGACGCATACCCTCGGTCACGTGGCTGATGATGATTTGCGCCGAGCGTTCCTCGGTCAGTTCATCGTGTGGGTTCATGCCGTTCTGGTTTTCGGTAAAGAAGGCTGGATTGAGCATTTTGCCAATGTCGTGATAGAGTGCGCCCGTACGCACCAGCTGGGGCTTTGCACCGATTTTGTCGGCCACTTCGGCAGCCAGGTTGGCCACTTGCAGTGAATGCACAAAGGTGCCCTGCGCCACTTTCGACATGCGGCGCAGCACATTGTTGTTCGTGTTCGAGAGTTCAACGAGGGTGACGCTCGAAGTAAAGCCAAAGAGTTTTTCGATGAGGTAAAGCAGCGGATAGGCAAAGAGCAGCAGCACCCCGTTGACCGCCAAGCTGACGTACATGCCGGTGTCGAGATGATGAAAGTCGATGCCTTGCGAGAGGTCGAAGCCCAGCATCACAAACGAACTGGCTGTAAACACGGCCAGCGCCACGCGCATCAGCTGCGAACGCTCGGTAAGGTCCTTCAGTGCATACACGGCGGTCATGCCGGCTACCGACTGTATGACCACAAACTCGTAGTTCGAATGCAGAGCAAACGACGACAGGATGATGGAGCTAACCATAGCCATGAAGGCCGTGCGCGAGTCCATGAATATGCGCACAAACATGGGCACCATGGCAAAAGGCAGCATATACACGTTGAAGAACTTGTGGTCGACCATAATGTAGGTCAGCAGCGGGAAAAGGGCAATGAGCGTCGAGAGCAGCAGAATGGTGTGGGGCGAATGCAGGTAGTCGCGCCTGAAAAGGTTCAGGTAAATAACGAACAAAATGATGATGCTGAACACAAAGATTACCTGTCCGAGGATGATGCCCCACATGCCTTCGGAACTGTCGTTACGGCGCAAAGTTTCCTTTTCGTACGATTGCAAAATTTTAAACTGGTCGGCCGAGATGATTTCGCCCCGGTCGATGATGCGCTGTCCGCTTTGCACCATGCCCGAAGCGGGCGATACCGAGGCCAGCACGTCCTCGCGGGCGGCACGGGTTTTCACCGAGTCGACCGTCAGGTTGGGTTCCAGATACTTGTTGATGTTGCAGCGTGCCATCATGCGCCGCGGATACCTGAAAGTGTCGGCATGCACAATGTATTCGTAGGCCGAACGGGTGGAGTAAAGTTCCGAGAGGGTATGCGTTTCGGCTTCCGTGCCGTCGATAACCTTGATGCCCGGCACAATGTCCTTGGCCATTTGTGCCAATTCGTCGGAATTGACGATACCGGCCTCGTAAACCGAGGCAAGCAGCTGTTCGATGTGGTTCAGATAGCTTACGGGCACACCGGGATAGGCTCCGTTCAGGTAGTCAGAGCGGAACGCCATAATTTGGTGTCGGGCTTTTTGGGCATCGGCCACGAAAAAGGGGTAAAAGTCCTTCATGGCGCTATCGCGTTCAGACTGCACCTCCTCTTGTGTTTTGTAAATCGGGAAGTCGTAGGTGGCAATGAGCGAATTGTAGCGCCAGGGGCGTCCTTGTTCGTATTCATAGCCGAATTTCGTTTCGCGCGGAAGAAAGTAAACCAGCAACGAAACCACCAGAACCAATGTGCCGGCCAGCGTCAGCCAGCTTTCAAGTTTTGATTTCCGGTGCATGTTCTCGGTAGGCATATTCATAAAAAAACTGAGAATGATGGAATTATCGGGTGAATCAGGGCATTTCGCGTCGCAGCGGATAGTCGCCCCTTAATTTTTCGAAGCATTCCGGGTGAGTTCGCAGTGCTTCGGCGTCGCGCGTTGGGTCGTAAAGGCGCAACTCCTCGGCCAGCAGCCGGCCCTGTCCCTCGGGGTAATAGGCAAAGCCTTCGGGCAACGGGGGTGGAACAACCGATTCAAAGGCATCGGTGGGCAGGTCGAAGTGTCGGGCCACGGCCTGCAACGCCATGCGCGTGCCGTTGGCCTTTCCGTCGGCACTGTAGCCGGCGATGTGGGGGGTGCCGATAAATACTTTTTGCAGCAGTTCGCGGTCGATATGGGGTTCGTTCTCCCAAGTGTCGATAACAGCTGTGCGCACCCGTCCGCTGTCGATGGCTCGTTTCAGCGCCTCGGTGTCGATGGCTTCGCCGCGGCTCGTGTTGATAATCACGGGGCAGCGTTGCAGGCTGTCGAACCATGTTTCCGAAGCCATGTGGTAAGTGGCGTGTGGTTGCGGAGCGTGGGTCAGAGGGGTGTGAAAGGTAATGATGTCGCAGCGGCGTGCCAACTCGTCGAACGGTGTAAAGGCTGCTTGCCCTTCGCGTTCAGCGCGTGGAGGGTCGCAAAGCAGAATTTGCTCGAAACCCATGGCCGCAGCGCGCTTGGCCACACTTTTACCCACATGGCCCACTCCGACAATGCCCAGGGTCAGCCCGGCAAATGCGTTGCGTTCGGGGCATCGGATGTCGACGGGGGCAGTCAGCGGTGTGGGGCGCCGGGTTTCGCTCCAGCAGCCGTGGGCGGCAAGCAGCAAGCAGGCTGCTTCGACGTATTGCGCCACACTGGTGGCGTTGCAGCCGGGGCAGTTGCTCCACGCAATGTGGGCATGGTGCATAAAGTCGGTATCGATGTGGTCATAGCCAATGGTGGCTGTTGCCACAAAGCGCACGGCCGACCCTGCGAGCAGGGCTTCGTTGCAGTGTGTGCGTGTACGGATAATCAGGGCGTCGGCATCGCGCACGTCGGCAGCAGTGATGTCGGCTCCGGTCAGATAGACGGTTTCGCCTAACTGTTCGGCAAAGCCGCGTATAAAGGGAATTTTCGAATCAATTACGAGTTTCATTGTGCCTTTTATATAATTCCGCCGGACGCACCGATTTGTGTTCGGCAAATGGGTATATCCCGAACCGCGACAGCCACACTGTTTCGCGATTCGGGATTATTGTTGTGCAAGTATCTTAAACAAGCAAAACAGCGTAGCACCGCCATTCTGCTTATGCTTGTAGCTTATTTCAGTTTAGCATCCTGCGGATTGCGCAATCCGCGTGCGCCGGTCAGGAAGGCCTTGGCCGTGCCGAAGTTCAGGTTCATGTCCAGGCGCACGGGCAAGTGGTTCTTGTCGTCGGTGATGTAGAAGGTGACAATGTCTTTTTCCTTGCCATCTTCCTTTTCAACGAACGAGAACACGAGGCAGCGGTAAGTGGTGTTCGAGTTTTCCATCTGGAATTTCTTTTTACCGCGATACACAATGCTCTTCCACTCGCAGCTTTTGCCGTCGGCCATGAGGAAACTGATGCGGTGCCCCACTTTCATGTTCGTAGCGTCGAACGAACGGGCACGCAAGAGCATACTGATCATGTCGAACGCGCAATACTTACTGGTGTGGTTGCTGAATTTTGCCGGATTATTGTCGCGTTGATAGCGCATTTTCACCGCGCTCTGTCCGTTGGGGTAAGAATACCACACCTCGTTTTTGCGGTAAGTATCGCCCTCGAACGCCTTTTTGGCATAATACTTCGGCACCAGGTCAAGTCCGGTGTAAGCCATGAGCGTGTCGCGCATCACGAATATTTTGTCGGCGCGTTTCGAACCTCGCGTAATCAGGTACGAGCGATAAGCCGGCTGACCGCCGTAAGTAGTTTGCGTCGTATTCATCGAAGCGGTACCCACTTTAATCCAAACGAATTTCCAGTTAAAGTAGAGGTCGTATATCAGGGTTTCACCGCTTTTAAAGGCAAAGTTGGGTGCTGAGCACTGAGCTTGGGCCGCCATTCCCGTAACCAGGAACAGGAACAAGAAAATCAACTTTTTCATTGTACTATTATTTATTGTGTGTATCGAAAAAAACAGGAAAGGAGTTACGCCGTTCCGAACACGCACTTTAGGCAAGGCTCACCCCCTTACTTACAGCAGCTGTTCTGCGCGCTCCCTTCATCACAGATTCGGGTGCTAAGATACATTTTTCGAACAAAAATAGCGACTATTCAGTAATTATTCAAGCTATTTGTCCGAAAAAAACGGCATCCATCGGTTAAATCGCCGAATGCAGGGTGAAAAGTTAAGCAGGTAGTCGGCTTATGGGGCTGACTACCTGCTCTGCGTTTTTACAGGAAAACCTTGCCTGCGCCATGAGGCCGGCTGTTTACTTCGTTTTTTTGGCATCGAAGCGATACGTAAGTGACATCCAGAAATAGTGATGACGGCTTGAGTACCAGCTTTCGCTGCGCGAGTAGTTGTCGACGTAGCCTAAGTAGTTTTTATCGCGGTTCAGCAGGTCGTTGAAGCCCGCTTTCAGCACGGCCTTGTTGCGCAGGAATTTGTATTCGGCGCTGACGTTCCACAGCGGAACGAGGCGGTCGAGTTCGGGCGTGTCGTAGCCCGAAAAGCCCTGCAGGCGGAAGTCGGTTTTGAAGGCAAAGCTGCGCCAGCGGTATTCGCCGGTCAGGTAGGCATTGTAGCGCATGGTTTGATCGACGGCCGATTCGTAGGCGTTGTTGTCGTAGCGCGTCAGGGAGTAGTTACCGCCCAGGGTCACGTTAAAGGCATCAGTGCGGTAAGTAACGTAGGCCGATTCCGTCAGGTTGTAGCTCCGTTGGCGGTTGAGCAGGGGGCGCGGCATGTTTTCGGTTTGCTGCAGGTAGGAGTAGTCGGTGGCAAAACGCAGTCCCAGGTCGTTCGAAAACTCCCATGCCTCCTTGAAATACTGCGTGTAGTTGCTGCTCAGATTCCAGCCCTCGCCGCCGCGAATGTTGATGGTTTGGGAGTGGTAGGCACCGGTTTGCGTGTTGTACTGAATGAGGCTCGACAGCGGGTCGACCTTTTTGTAGTAGCTCAGGTTCAACTTCACCACCTGCTGATGCTTGGGCAAATTGGCACGCAGACCCACCGACGCGTTGTGTGTGCCCAAACGGCGCAGGTTCGGGTTACCCTCGCTCGTGTGCAGCGGATTGTTGTCGTCGTAGTAGGCCAGAGTGCTCAACAGCGAGGGTTCCCATTCGTTGTACGAGTACGAGGCGTCGAACACAGCCGTCTTCGTAGGCTTGAAGGTGAGGTTCAGGTTCGGATGCACCAACCAGTAGCGACGCGAGGCAAGGGTGTCGAGGCGGCCGCGGTCGTAGTCGCTCTGTTCGTGGTTGTAAATCACCGAAACGGCGGGTTTGATGCGCCATTTACCCAGGTTCACTTCGAGGTTCACGTTCATTTCGTGGCTGGCATTTTGCTGTTCGTCGCGGTAGGAGTTTGCCTTGTCGAGCACGTCGCGCAGCAATTCCTCGGGCACGGGGCGCGTGGGGTCGTAGCCGCCGGTGAGCAGGTGCAGGTCGAAGAGGTTGAGCGTCGAGGTTCCGTAGTGGTAGTTCGAGCGGTAGGCAGCCGCAAACTGCACGTTTTTGCCCCACCATTGGCGGAAGTTGGCCGAAAGGTCGAAGCGGTGATAGTGTTCGGGTTTGCGTCCCATCTGGTGTTCGCGCACGTCGGGCTGCGCGTCGGTGAAGTAGTCGAAGTAGCGGTCGGTAAACGAGTTTTCGCGCTGTTCGTAATAATTGTAGTTTGCCGACAAATCAATCGAAGCCTTGCGTTTCAGTTGTCGGCTGTAACTGGCCGAAAATTTACCGTTGAACACATCGGTTTCCGAGGCAAAATCGTCGAGCGTGCGTACCGTGGTGATGGGCAGCAGCGCCAGACTGTCGGGGTGACTGAACAAGGCATTGAGCGGATTTTTGAACAAGTCGTAAGGATTGGCCGTAAACACCCCTTCGCGCAAGCTTTTGGTATACCGTTTTTTTTCGAAAGCCCCCTCGGCCTTGATTTTGATGAGCGTCATTGTGTCGGTGCGCAGTTCGGCCTGGAAGTTTCCTTTGGGGCGGAAGGAGTGGTTCCACGAGTGTCGGAGGTTGTGCGTAAAGGTGCGGTCGGTACCCGGCCGGAAAACCTCGGTGGCCGATCCGGAGTCGTCCCAACTATCGTTGTGCGGCAGGTTTACGTCGACGGTCACGAAGTTGTCGAGCGTGCGCCCGCCCTGTTTGCGTTCCCAGGCGTGTTTGTAGGCCACGGCCCCCATCTGCTGTTTGCCGTTGCCCAAGCCTCCGCCGCGAGTATATCCCCAGAAGCCGCGGTCGTGTAGAAAGCTGTTGTTGTTGCCCACGTTGGCCGACACCAGGAAGGGGTCGTGTGTCGAAAGGTAGGTAGCGTCGCCGCGCACCTTGTATTTGTCCTTTGTTTCGTAGACCGTTTCCGCCTCGCCATACCAGCGTTCCAGAAATCCCGGTTTAATTTTCAGATCGAGCACATAGTCCTCGTTGCCGTCCTTTTTACCCGTTCGCTTTTCCATGTCATCGGCTTTGTCGTAAGCCTTGATGTGTTCCACCGCTTCGGCCGGCAGTGTTTGGGTAAGGAGCGACGTGTTGCCGAAGAGTTCCTTACCCTCCATGAGTATGCGTATGGGCTTTCCCATCCACTCCAGGGTGCCGTCTTTTGAGGTGACGCCCGGCAGTTTGGCAATGAGTTCGTCGAGGCGTGCCCCTTCGGCCAGTCGGAAGGCCTTGGGGTTGAACACCACCGTGTCGCCGCGCACCACAAAGGTACGCGCACGGGCCCGGACTTCGGCATTGCGCAGCATGATGTCCGACAGGCCCAGGCGAATGTCGCCCAACCGGAGCGTATCCTTTTCGCCGCCGAGCAGCATCAGTTTTTTCTTTTGCGAGTGGTAGCCGAGGAGGTTGAACTCGATGATGCTGTACTCACCATCGGCATTGCAGGTGGTAAAGCGTCCAAGGCTGTCGGTCGCAAAGCGGTGAATGTAAAAGGTGGTGCCTTTCATATCGCCCAGTTCTATCTGGACTTCTTCAAGGGGTTCGCCCGAGTCCTTGTCGACCACGCGTCCGGTGATGACGTCGGCGCGCACGTCGGCCAAACCGCCCATGACGAGCAGCCAAACGAGCATGCTGATGCGCATTGCCCGACAAAGCGAAGCAATGGTTCTGATTTTCAGAGTAAGGAGTAAATAGTTTTTTTTCATAGTGCGGTTTTGAGATTGTTTTCGGAAAGTGCGAGCAAAATTATTCTTTTTTTTAAAGAAAAAAATATTTTGCTTTAAAAAACGTCTAAATCCCGTTATTTTATTGCATACACAAGCATAAACTCGTGCTAAACTTAGGATTTAGCGGCTTCGGAAATACCTATATTTCCTCATCTCCTCTTCATTGTTTCGACTTATCCATTGTTCTCCATCTTTTATCCATAAGTTCTCCATCTTTTATCCATTGTTTTCCACCTTGCGCGTGATACTTACCAGACATTCCGAGGCTGTCGGTACATCGGCTGAGGACCTTCTGCTTACTAAAAAACGTAAACAAACCGATGCTCCATTTCTTGCATCCCAACACAAAATCGGCGTGCGGAAATCAAAGATTCGCCGTTTTTGTAAAGTGCTGATTTTCAGTAGTTCCGAATTTCTTAAAACTAGCTCGGAACTAATTCAAACTAGCTCGGAACTAATTTCGACTGGCTCGGAACTAATTTCGACTGGCTCGGAACTAATTTCGACAATCGCGGAATAAATTTTTACAACATCACGTTTTGCGACAAAATCGGCCGAGAAAGGGGCATGAATCGCTGTGCTGCATCGTAACCATCCCATCTACCCCATATTTCATTAAGCCTTCATTGTTCAGAACTTTGCAGTTCAAAACAACAAAGAGTTCGAAGAATGTTTAGCTTGAATGAAACCAACCGATTTTATGTCTATACTCACGGCATTGACATGCGCAAAGGGGTAGAGTCGCTTTGCGGCATAGTGAGAAATAACTGTATGAATCCTCTATCCGGGAGTGTCTTCCTCTTTGCTAATAAATCCCGAAGCTTGCTCAAACTCCTGCACTGGGAACGGGGCGGTTTTGTGATTTATTACAAAAGACTGGAAAGTGGACGTGTTGCGCCCAATTTATTCAGAGGGTGTAACCTGTCATTCAAAGAAATGCGCTGGGACGAAATTGTCATGCTGATGGAAGGAATAAACCTTTCGTCCAAACGCCGTAAAAGGTATAATTTGTAAGAAGAAAATTTGTTGTTCTCAGAATAAATTCGTATCTTTATATCTGAAAATCAACAACGAATGATAAAAACATCCTTTATCCTAAACCAATTTTACGAGGTCCTTCAACAGCGTATCGAAGCCCTCAAGGAGATAGACCGGCTCAAAGAAGAGTTGGCCCGTAAGGATATAATCATAAAACGGCTACAGACACAGGCATACGGCAGCAAGTCCGAGCGTCGTAAAAATATCACGGAAGGGGATTGGAATCTCTTGGGTCTTCCTTTTGAACCGGAGGATGCCGACGAACTTGTCCAACTGCCCCAAGAGTCAGTAGTGCCTCCTTCTGAAATCGTACACGCTTTGGAGGAAGAGGCAAAAGAGCGCCGAAAAGCAGCCAAAGAGAAAACTAAAAAGGAACCGAAAGAAAGAGGATGGGCCAAAGTGCCCAAAAATCTGGAACATCGCCGCGAGGAAGTTTATCCCGAAGGGTACAATCCTGAAACGATGACCATTATAGGTTCGGATACCGTTCGGATACTGCAAAGAGAGCCTGCTACTTTCTATGTGCAGGAAATCATCTACCACAAGTGCCTGCTCCGGGAAACCGTTAGCAGCACGCATCAGACAATCCTTCAGCATCCGGCACTTCCACGCCTCATTCCTTCAAGTTTTGTAGGTGACAGTGTCATTCTGGAAATGCTTGTCAGCAAGTATACCCACCATATCCCCGAGTACCGGCAAGCAAAGATGTACAAAGAGTTGGGAATAGACTTCGCCACCTCGTCCATCAACCGCTGGATGCACGATACCATAGAGCAGTTTTACCCGCTGTACTTCTGCCAAATGAACAAGGTGATGGAATCATCCGTATTGCACATTGATGAAACAACCATCCCCATCAACGACAAGCCGGGCAAAACGCGCAAGGGATATATCTGGAGTGTGGTTGACGGCAGCCGAAACAACCACGGGCTCTTCTTTTACTACCGCGGAGGATCTCGTTCGCAAAAGATTGTCGATTTACTCCTGCACGGATATAAGGGAGCTGTACTGACGGACGATTGCAAAAGCTACCATCAGCTAAAGTATTTTCCCCATGTAGCGCATCTTGCCTGTTGGGCACATGCACGAAGGAAGTTCTATGAAATAAAAGACAACTTCAAGGAAGAATGCGCATACATCCTGCGGCTCATCGGTGCACTTTATCTGGTTGAGGAAGGACTCAAAGCGCGTGAAGCATCCGCTGATGAGGTCCTGGCCGAACGTAAGTCACGTTCTGTCCCTCTGCTGGCCGAACTTCGTACATACTTACTCACAAAGCAAAAACATTGTACCCCCAAAAGTGGTTTGGGGGCTGCCATCTCGTACACTTTAAATCTATGGGAAAACCTGACCCGCTACACAACAGACGGAACTTACCCCATAGACAACAATCCCGTAGAGAGAAGCGTACGTTCTGTAGCTCTCGGACGCAAGAACTGGCTATTTATAAACAGCGATACATCCGGCGAGGATAATGCTGTCATCATGACACTGCTTCGCACTTGCGAACTACTGGGCATACCACCACTCAAGTGGCTCAAGGAAATCGTACCGCACCTCCTAACCTGTCAGAGCGAAGCGGACTGCGAGAAGTTGCTTCCCTACAATTACAAAAACTTTTTCTCTGAGTAATAAGCAAAGGCTTTAGCTGATAAAAAAAATCAGCTAAAGCCTTTTTGATATAAAAGAATGGGGTAGATGGGATGGATACGCTGCATCTACCACATTTTTACTTTTTTACAATAAAATCGGTGTGCTGCCGTTCTCGCTGCATGGCGTTCGGACAGGCACAAAAAAAACCGGCATGGCGGCCGGTGCAGGAGTGTTTGCACGGGCCAACCATGCCGGTTAGCATTGAGGGGGAGGCTGAAAGCTGTGATTTTAAGAAAAATCTATCACCTTCCCGGTATATGTCGATGTGATTTATTCGGCTGCAAGCAGACGGCCGAGTTCGCGGGCTTGAGCGAGGGCATCGGTGCCGGCACCCTGCTTCCATTCAACGGGGCTGCCTACAAGCTGCATCTTCATCTTTTCATTATACTGGTCGATAACTTTGACAGCCTGACTGCTCCACGTAAAGCCGCCGAAGAAACCGAGCTTGTGCTGACTTACAGAACGACCGGTGAGGCGCTTGAGCAAATCCTCAACCACGGGGAAGAGACCGCCGTTGTAGGTGGGACCGCCAATGGCCAACGAACCGTAGCGGAAGATGTCGGCCAACACGAACGAGGGCTGCGACACGCTGAGGTTGTGAACAATAATACGACGCAGACCGGCTTCGGCTGCTCCTTCGGCAATGGCTTCGGCCACGCGCTGCGTGTTGCCGTACATCGAACCGTAGCAGATAACCAAACCGCGCTGGGTGATGCCTGCGCTGAAGCGGTGGTAGGTGTCGATGGCACGCTGAATTTCCTTTACCCACACAGGGCCGTGCGTTGAACAAATCATTTGCAGTTCCAATCCGCCAAGCTTTTTGAGGCCGGCCTGCACGGGGGCACCGAATTTACCGAGGATGGCAGCGTAGTAACGCTCCATTTCGGGCCAGTAGTCGTCGGTGTCCATCTGCATGTCGATGATGTTGCCATTGAGCGCACCGAAACAGCCGAAAGCGTCGCCCGAGAAGAGAATCTTGTCGGTTTCGCAGTAAGTCATCATGGTTTCGGGCCAGTGGAGCATGGGGGTGAGATAAAAGCGCAGTTTGTGGTGTCCGAGGTCGAGCGAATCGCCGTCGGTTACCACGATGTCGTTCTCAGAGCAGGCACCGTAATAGCCTTGCACCATTTCGAACGTCTTTTTGTTGCCGATAAGGCGGATATTCGGGTAGTATTTGCGAATGAGCGCCAGCGCACCCGAGTGGTCGGGCTCCATGTGGTTTACGATGAGGTAATCGATGGGGCGGTCGCCAATCACAGCCTTGATTTTGTCTAAGAACTCGGCAAAGAAAGCCACATCGACCGTGTCGACCAAGGCCACGCCTTTTTCATCGTCGATGAGGTACGAGTTGTACGATACGCCTTGCGGCAAAAACCATAAACCTTCGAAACGGTGTTTCACGCGGTCGTTCACACCAACATAGTGTACTTTACCTTTAAGATTCATAAATGAAAATGTATGATGTTGTTAGTAATTATTCAGTAGAATAGCGTCGTCGGTTGCCAGTCGGTGTTCTTGTCCGTTCCGACAGTAGCGGTTAGTGCAGGTGCTTTTTCAGGTAGCGTGCGGTGTAGCCGCGACCTTGCTGCACCACAAATTCGGGTGTGCCGCAAGCCACCAGTTGTCCGCCTTCGCGTCCGCCCTCAGGACCGAGGTCTATCAGGTGGTCGGCGCACTTAATCACCTGCTCGTTGTGTTCAATAATCACAATGCTGTGGCCGCGCTCAATCAGTGCGTTAAAGGCCATCAGCAGGCGGTTGATGTCGTGGAAATGGAGGCCGGTGGTGGGTTCGTCGAAAATGAAGAGCGTGGGTTGCGCCCGCTCCTGACTGAGGTAGTAGGCCAGTTTCACGCGCTGGTTTTCGCCGCCCGAAAGCGTAGAACTCGACTGTCCGAGTTTGATGTAGCCCAGTCCCACGTCTTGCAAGGGGCGCAGGCGGTTCACGATTTTGCGGTCGCCGTGTTCGCCAAAGAACTCTATGGCTTGGTTAACCGTCATTTCGAGCATGTCGAAAATGTTTTTGCCGTGATACATCACGTCGAGCACCTCGCGTTTGAAGCGTTTGCCGTGGCACGATTCGCATTCCAGCACAAGGTCGGCCATGAACTGCATTTCGACCTTGACCGTGCCGTCGCCCTTACACTCCTCGCAGCGTCCGCCTTCGGCATTGAACGAGAAGTAGGCTGCGCCAAATTCCATTTGTTTGGCCAGAGGCTGTTCGGCCATGAGTTTGCGTATTTCGTCGTAGGCCTTGATATAGGTCACGGGGTTCGAACGCGACGAGCGGCCAATGGGGTTTTGGTCAACGAACTCTACGCCCTTTACGGCATCAATGTCGCCTTCGAGTTTCATAAACTCACCGGGCATATCGGCCGGTTCGTCCTTGGCACGCTTCATGGCGCGGTAAAAAATGTCGCGCACGAGCGTCGATTTGCCCGAACCGCTAACTCCCGTCACCACGGTCATGACGTTGAGCGGAAATTCCACGTCGATGCCCTTGAGGTTGTTGGCACGCGCGCCCTTCACGGTAATGCTGCGGTTCCAGGCACGGCGCGAGGTGGGCACGGCAATGTGTTCCAGGCCGTAAAGATAGTTGAGCGTGTGCGACACGAAGGGCGCATCGGGCTCGGTGCCGCGTCGGGGCAGCTGCGGCTGTTCGTCGGGATTCATTTTTCCCTGATACACCACCTCACCGCCCAGGCGTCCGGCTTCGGGGCCTATGTCGATAATCCAGTCGGCTGCACGCATGATGTCCTCGTCGTGTTCAACCACGATGACCGTATTGCCCAAATCGCGCAAGGCTTCGAGCACGCGGATAAGGCGTTCGGTGTCGCGCGGATGCAAACCGATGCTCGGTTCGTCAAGAATGTAGAGCGAACCTACCAGTGCCGAACCAAGCGAGGTGGCCAGGTTGATGCGCTGGCTCTCGCCACCCGAAAGGCTATTCGACAAGCGGTCCATTGTCAGATAGTCAAGCCCCACCTCCGACAGGAAGCGCAGGCGGTTCGTTATTTCCGACAGCAAGCGTTTGGCTATGGCGGCATCATGCTCGGAAAGTTGCAGTGTGGTAAAAAAGGCCAGCAGTTCCTTTACCGGCATACGCACCAGTTCGGTGATGCTGCGTCCGCCCACCTTAACGTATTCGGCTTCGGGGCGCAAACGCGAGCCGTGACACACGGGGCATTCCGTTTTGCCGCGGTAACGGGCCAGCATGACGCGATACTGAATTTTATACTGGTTGCGTTCGAGCATACGGAAAAAGGCATCGATGCTCACCTGCTCCTCTTCGGGCAAATGCTGTTCGGCCTGGTCGCCATGCCAGAGCCAATCCTTTTGCTTGCGCGTCAGTTTGTAGTAGGGTTCGAATATGGGGAATCCCTTGTCGCTGTTGCGGCGGATAAACTCTTTGAGCCATTCGCCCATTTTTTCGCCGCGCCAGCACATCACGGCGCCGTCGTAAAGGCTAATCGACGTGTTGGGCACCACCAGGTGTTCGTCGATGCCCATGACGCGGCCGAAACCTTCGCAGCGTTCGCAAGCGCCGAGGGGCGAGTTGAACGAAAACATATTGTCATCGGGTTCGCGGAAGGTCATGCCGTCGGCCTCAAAGCGGATGCTGAAATTGTGCAGAATGCGTGCCGGATAAAAGCGCAAGCAGCATTCGCCATTGCCTTCGAAAAAGGCGGTCTGCACCGAATCGGCTATTCGCGACAGCGTATCTTTGTCAGTGTTTACCGACAAGCGGTCGATGAGCAGAAAGATGCGTCGTCCGGCTGCTGTTTCTGTTGCGTTTTGGGCAGCAAGAATTGCAGTTTCGTCGGCCTGCAGCACCTCAGCGGGGCTTTGCAGATAATCCTCGATGCGCATCATTTCGCCGTCGATGTCGAGTCTTGAAAGTCCCTGTTGCAGGTCTATTTCCAGTTGTTCGCGCAGACTGCGTCCGGGGCGTATGCGCATGGGGGCGAGCACCGTGAAGCGGGTTCCCTCGGAGTAAGTGAGTGCGCAGTCCACCACGTCCTGCACAGTGTGGCATTTCACCTCATTGCCGCTAATGGGCGAAAAGGTGTGTCCCACGCGTGCAAAGAGCAGGCGCAGGTATTCGTAAATTTCGGTCGAGGTTCCCACCGTCGAGCGTGGGTTTCGGCTGGTTACTTTTTGCTCAATGGCAATGGCGGGTGGCAGTCCTTTGATGTAGTCGCACTCCGGTTTGTTCATTCGTCCTAAGAACTGACGGGCGTATGCCGAAAGGCTTTCAACGTAGCGTCGCTGCCCTTCGGCATAAAGTGTGTCGAAAGCCAACGACGACTTACCCGACCCCGACAAGCCGGTAATGACGATGAGCTTGTCGCGCGGAATTTCCAAATCTATCTGTTTCAGGTTATTCACCCGGGCACCTTTAAGCCTGATGGTTTCATTCATAGGAGCTGTATTCCAATATATTCTCAAGCAAACAAAAATACAACAAAGCCGATGTTTGACAAAACAAAACTTCAACATTTTGTAAGAGATTAAAAAAACTCAGCACCTTTACTATAATTTTGTAAAGATGAGGCAGAATTATTTGCACATGTTCGACACTATACGTAATTTAGCGCACAGAACTTTATTCTTTTTTGAAAACCGAAAAATACCTTTTTTCTGTGGGGAAACAATAACCCTGCACTTACCTTAAATTCATTACCTGCCATGGCCAGATCAAAGCAATTAGTGGAATGCGTGCCTAACTTCAGCGAAGGACGCAACCTGGAGATTATCCGACTCATTACCAACGAAATCGAAGCTGTCGAAGGCGTGAAATTACTCGACGTCGACCCCGGCGAAGCTACCAACCGTACGGTCGTTACCTTTGTGGGCGAACCGCAGGCCGTGTGCGAAGCTGCCTTCAGGGCTGTGTGTCGCGCGGGCGAACTCATCGACATGCGCCAACACCACGGGGCGCATCCGCGCATGGGGGCTACCGACGTGTTGCCCTTGGTGCCGGTGAGCGGTATCACGCTGGAGGAATGTGCCGAACTGGCACGAAAACTGGCAGAACGCATTGCCCGCGAGGCTCACATTCCGTGCTACTGCTACGAGGCTGCGGCTCTCAAACCCGAACGGGCTAACCTGGCCGTATGCCGGGCTGGCGAATACGAGGCGCTGCCTGAAAAAATGGCTTGCGACGAACGTAAGCCTGACTTTGGGGCTCGTGCGTTTGACGAAGGTGTGGCGCGCACCGGATGTACGGCTGTGGGGGCGCGCGACTTCCTGATTGCCGTGAATTTCAACCTGAACTCTACTTCGACGCGACGCGCCAACGCCATTGCATTCGACGTGCGCGAAAAAGGACGTCCGCAGCGCGAGGGCAATCCCATTACGGGCAAAATCGTGCGCGATGCCGAGGGTAATCCGCTCATGAAGCCCGGCACACTGAAGTGTACCAAGGCCATTGGCTGGTTTATCGAGGAGTATGGCATTGCTCAGGTGTCGATGAACATCACGAATGTCAATGTCACGCCGTTGCATGTGGCCTTCGACGAGGTGTGCCGCGCAGCGCACGAACGCGGTCTGCGGGTGACGGGTACGGAAATCGTGGGACTGATGCCCGAACGTACGCTCATCGAGGCGGGTAAGCACTTCCTGCGCAAACAGAACCGCTCAACGGGCATTCCGAAGCAGGACATCATCAACATTGCCGTAAAGTCGATGGGGCTCGACGACCTCAAACCGTTCTGCGCCAAAGACAAGGTGGTGGAATACATGATCGAGGCGGACGAGGCGGACAAGAACTCGCTCGTGGCGCTGACGGTCAAGGGGTTTGCCGACGAAACGGCGCGCGAATCTCCGGCACCGGGCGGTGGGTCGGTATCGGCCTACATGGGTGCGCTAGGGGCTGCGCTGGGTACGATGGTGGCAAACCTTTCGAGCCATAAACCGGGGTGGGACGACCGCTGTCCGGAATTTAGCGAATGGGCTGAAAAGGGTATGGCACTCGAAACGGAACTGCTGCACCTCGTCGACGAGGATACGGAGGCGTTCAACCGCATTATGGCGGCCTTTGGTATGCCTAAAAACACTGACGAGGACAAACGCTTGCGCTCCGAGGCTATTCAGCGGGCTACGCTCTTTGCGGCGCAGGTGCCCTTGCATACGATGCAAACGGCATTCGGCGTGTTCGAACTTTGCCGCGCCATGGTGCTCGAGGGCAACCCGAACAGTGTGAGCGATGCGGGGGTCGGTGCGCTGGCTGCTCGCAGTGCGGTACTGGGGGCTGGCATGAATGTGAAAATCAACGCGCTTTCGCTCAAGGACGAGGCGGTGGCCAACGAACTGGTGGCCGAGGCCAACGAACTGATTGAAAAGGCGCAGAAGGCCGAAGCGGAAATTTTGGCTTTGGTCGACGAACGGATTACGCGATAATCACTCATTCTGAAGCACATCGGGGTTGCTTTGCCATTGGTGAACAACCCCGACTGGTGCTTTTTTCCTTTTTTCATTTCTCACTTTTTCTTTTTTCTGAAAATCCTTATCTAATTCCTTACTTACCATGACCAACGAACAGTTTAAAGCGGCCATCCGTGCGGGCATTCCTGCTGAACTGCCTGCCATGCCGGCTTACGACCCTGACATAAACCATGCACCGCGACGCAAGGAAATTCTTTCGCCCAACGAAAAGAAACTGGCTTTGCAGAATGCACTGCGCTATTTCCCTGCCAAACTTCATGCGGCACTGGCTCCTGAATTTGCGCGCGAACTGGCCGACTACGGACGCATTTATATGTATCGCTTCCGCCCCACCTATGCCATGCACGCACGGCCTATCGACGCATATCCGCACCGCTCTGAACAGGCGGCTGCCATTATGCTGATGATTCAGAACAACCTCGACCCGGCTGTGGCGCAGCATCCGCACGAACTCATTGTGTACGGCGGCAACGGGGCTATTTTCCAAAATTGGGCGCAGTATCTGCTGACCATGCAGTATCTGAGCGAAATGACCGACGAACAAACGCTGGTGATGTACTCGGGGCATCCGCTGGGACTCTTCCCTTCGCATCCCGGTGCGCCGCGCGTGGTGGTGACTAACGGCATGGTCATTCCGAATTACTCCAAACCCGACGACTGGGAACGCATGAACGCACTGGGTGTGAGCCAGTACGGACAAATGACGGCGGGTTCGTACATGTATATCGGGCCGCAGGGCATTGTTCACGGCACTACGATTACCGTGCTGAATGCGGCGCGCAAACGGCTCAACGGCCGCGAGGGACTGGGCGGCATGCTCTTTGTTTCGTCGGGACTGGGCGGTATGTCGGGCGCACAGCCTAAGGCGGGAAACATTGCCGGCGTGGTGAGCGTGGTGGCTGAAATTAACCCGAAAGCGGCCGAAAAACGCTATGAACAGGGTTGGGTGGACGAACTGCACACCGAACTCGACGAACTCATTCCGGCTGTGCGCCGGGCCATGGCCGAAAAGCGGACGGTGTCGATGGCATACGTGGGCAATGTGGTCGACCTTTGGGAACGCTTGGCGCAGGAGGACATACCCGTTGACTTGGGTAGCGACCAAACTTCGCTGCACAATCCGTGGGCAGGGGGCTATTATCCTGTGGGACTTTCGCTCGACGAGTCGAAACAGCTCATGGCAGCCAATCCGGAGGCTTTCAAACTGAGGGTCGAGGAGTCGCTGCGCCGTCAGGTAGCAGCCATCAATGCACTGACGGAACGGGGCATGTACTTTTTCGACTATGGCAATGCCTTCCTGCTGCAAGCAAAGCGTGCCGGAGCCGACATTCTGCTGCCCGACGGGCGTTTCCGTTACCCGTCGTACGTGCAGGACATCATGGGGCCGCTCTTCTTCGACTACGGTTTCGGTCCGTTCCGCTGGGTTTGCACTTCGGGCCTGGCTTCCGACCTTGAAATGACCGACCGCCTCGCGGCCGAGGTGTTGGAGGAGATTATGCAGACGGCTCCCGACGAAATCAAACCGCAAATGGCCGACAACATTCACTGGATTCGCGAAGCTGGGCGGAACCACCTGGTGGTGGGTTCACAGGCGCGCATTTTGTATGCCGATGCCGAGGGGCGTTCGCGCATTGCGCAGGCTTTTAACCAGGCCATTGCCGACGGACGCATCACGCGTCCTGTGGTGCTGGGTCGCGACCACCACGACGTGTCGGGCACCGATTCGCCTTTCCGCGAAACGAGCAACATCTACGATGGCTCGCAGTTCTGTGCCGACATGGCGGTGCAAAACGTCATTGGCGACTCGTTCCGGGGTGCCACCTGGGTGTCTATTCACAATGGTGGCGGCGTAGGCTGGGGCGAGGTTATCAACGGTGGCTTCGGCATGGTCATTGACGGTTCGGCCGAGAGCGACCGCCGCCTGCGCGAAATGCTTTTCTGGGATGTGAACAACGGCATTGCCCGACGCAGCTGGGCGCGCAATGTGGGTGCCATGCACAGCATTGAACGCGAAATGCAGCGCACACCGGGACTAAAAGTAACGATGCCGAACCTCGTTGACGAGGCACTGCTCAACGATTTGCCCTAATTTTCAGCATCAATGCCTTTAACTTTCTCATAAGTAGATGTTGAAAATTAGTTATGCTTAAGAATTAGTTATACCTTAACCCTGAACAAACCCTGAATAACCATGAACACGCATTTTATATCTGCCGAACACCTTACTATCGACCATGTGGGCGAAATCATGACCCACGACTGCCGCCTGGCTCTGAGCGACGATGCCCGCGCTCGCATTGTGCGTTGCCGCGAATACCTTGACCGAAAAATCGAGGCTACCGAACGTCCCATCTATGGGGTGACCACAGGATTCGGTTCGCTCTGCAACGTGTCGGTGCAGCCCGACGAACTGAGCCAACTGCAAATTAACCTGATGATGTCGCACGCTTGCGGCACGGGCGACCGTGTGCCGAACGACATTGTGCGCCTCATGCTGCTGCTTAAAATTCAATCGTTGAGCTACGGCTTTTCGGGTTGTAAACTCGATACGGTGGAGCGGCTCATCGACTTGTTCAACCATCACATCTGCCCCATTGTGTATATGCAGGGCTCGCTCGGTGCCTCGGGCGACCTCGTGCCGCTGGCTCACCTTTGTCTGCCGCTTGTCGGCCTGGGCGAGGTGGAAATGAACGGCGAAGTGGTGAGTGGTGCTGAAATGCTGCGCCGCATGAACTGGGAACCCATTCACCTGGCCTCGAAAGAGGGGTTGGCACTGCTCAACGGCACGCAGAACATGAGTGCCTTTGCCGTGTGGTGTTTGCTCCGCAGCAAGCGGCTGAGTGCTTGGGCCGACCGCATTGCAGCCATGTCGCTCGATGCTTACAATGGACTTGACATGGCATTTAACCCGGCGGTTCACCTGGTACGCCCGCACAAGGGGCAGGTCGAAACGGCACGCATCATCAGCGAACTGCTTCAGGGCAGCGAAATAATCAAACAACCTAAAACGTACGTGCAGGACCCCTACTCTTTCCGCTGCATTCCGCAGGTTCACGGGGCATCGAAAGATACGATTGACTATGTGTGGAACGTCATCGAAACGGAAATCAATTCGGCTACCGACAACCCAACGGTTTGTCCGGACGAGGATTTGATTATTTCAGCAGGCAACTTCCACGGACAGCCCATTGCCCTGCCTATGGACTTTTTAGCCATAGCTCTCAGCGAACTGGCCAACATTTCGGAGCGTCGTATCTACAAACTGGTGTCGGGCACGCGCGACTTACCCAGTTTCCTGGTGGCCAATCCGGGCCTCAACAGTGGTTTCATGATTACGCAATACACCGCGGCCTCTATCGTAAGCCTCAACAAGAGCCTCTGCACGCCGGCTTCGGTCGACAGCATTCCGTCAAGCCAGGGACAGGAGGACCATGTGAGCATGGGAGCCAATGCGGCCATCAAGCTCTACAAGGTGGTGCTCAACACCGAACGGGTGCTGGCTATCGAACTGTTCAATGCGGCACAAGCTCTTGAATTCCGTTTTCCCCTGCGTTCGTCCGAACCCATCATGCAACTGCACGAGGCTTACCGCCGCGTAGTGCCGTTCATTGTCGACGACGAGGTAATGTATCCGCACATCCGCCACAGCGTGGAGTTCCTGCAAACGCAACCCTTGCAAACTGAGGTGAAGTAAGCGCACTGCCACATCGTTTTTTCATATATGTATCAAAACTTGCAGAAATAACAATATAGTAAATGGTTTTGAAGCCGCGACGCCCTGTAAGGGCAAGGGTATCTCAGCCCAGGGTATAGTGAACGAAGTGAACGACACCCTGGGTCCCCCCAGAACTGGGTTTGAAAGGTATCGCGCCCTGTAAGGGCAGAACATCGAGGATTGGGGCAACGCCCCCTCGACACACACGGGCAGATTATCAGAGAATGACATGCGTTGGTAGAACGATAGGCACATGGGAATTACGAACCCTGTGATGCGTCCAATTTACGCCCGTTGTGTCGAGGGGCGTTGCCCCTATTTTGACATATTGCCCTTACAGGGCCGCCGCGGCCTCAAAACCTTCGAATGATTACTGAATTTTTGCCACTTTTTTTAGCTTAGAGTTTCGGACCAAAAGAAAGGTCGCCGGCATCGCCGAGTCCGGGCACAATGTAGGCCTGATCGTTGAGTTCGGGGTCGATGGCGGCTACCCAAAGGGTGATGTCGTCATCGGGGAACACTTTTTTCAAGTGGTCAATGCCCTCCTGCGCGGCAATGGCGCAGCAAATGTGGAGTTTGGCAGGCGTGCCGTGGCTGAGGAAAGCCTTGTACGAAAGTTCCAGGCTACCGCCGGTGGCCAGCATGGGGTCGACCATTAAGAAGGTTGAACCGCTGATATCGGGGGCTGCCAAATAGTTTACATGAATTTTCAGTTCCTCGCGGCTGCCTTCCTCGCGGTAGGCGGCTACAAAGCCCGAATCGGCTTGGTCAAAGGTGTCGAGGAATCCTTCGTGAAAGGCCAGACCGGCGCGAAGCACGGTGCCCACCACAATGCGGTCGTCGTAAGTAGGCACTTGCTTGGTACCCAGAGGGGTCGTAATGGTTTTTTCAGTGTAGTTCAGCGTGCGGCTCACCTCATAGGCCATGGCGCGAGCTATGCGCTCCAAGTTGCGGCGGAAGAGGGTGCGGTTTTCCTGAATGTTGACATCGCGCAACTGCGCCATGTACGAGTTGATGACCGATGAGCGGTCGCCCAAATTGATAACTTTCATTGTATGAGATAACTGATTTATTTTTTTTAGTCGAAACGGGGAGGTGCCACACAGGCTTTCCCCGCAGCATCGGGCACAAGCGGCGGTTGCTGCACTGACGCAAAACAAACGCTGTGCTGACGCGAAACACAGCTCGTCGGCCCGAAAAAATTCCGGAAAAGCACTGTTGGCAGTGTTCTTCCGGAATTATTTTAGGAATTTGCGCGCACTGCGCCCACGCTCATTGAATCTGCGCGTGGAGCAGACACGAAAGTGTATTTACAGTTTACTTTACCAAGTGCTTCTTGCCATCAGAAGTGATGTAGAAGCCTTTGGCAGGGGCCTGAATCAAGCGACGACCTTGCAAGTCGTACATACGCAATTCGGCATTCGGTGCATCAGGAGTTTCAATGCAACCGATACCGGTTTCCACCTTTTCGCCCGTAGGCACAATTTTCCACTGCGAAGCGGGTTCGCTGGCGTACCATTCAACGAGGTGACCTTCGCCTGCCATGTGCAAGGCATTGAGGTCGGCTTGCACGGGATTCGTGCAAACGACAGTTGACCATCCGTCGGCATTGGCATTCACGCGGAACTTACCAGCCTCCGTGGCATTGTCTACCTGAGTTACATGTGCGTACTGCTTCTGCGTGGGACTCATCATCTTGTTGTTTTGCTTGTTGATGATAACCCAGCTTCCGTCGGGCTGCACGCTGAACACAAACTTTTGTGCGTCCGTGTTGCCCGTGGTGGCGTTTCCGTATTCTGTGGCTCCATTTATCTGGAGATACTTGCCTTGGCGTCCCTTGTTGAGCAAGGTGTACGACATGCCGTCCTCCATTTGAATGCTGTTAGCCAACAGTGCTTCATTCAGTTTGGCAATGACATCTGCATAGCCCTGAGCGGAAGTATTCTTTGCATACTCCTCAACCAATCCGTTCAGGGCAGACTTAAAATCCTCAAGTTTCGCAGCGTCGAGCATACCGACAGCCTCACCAGCCTCAGCCTGCTTTTTAGCTTCAACCTTTTCCTGCATCATGCGCACCACGTAGGCTTCGCGGTCAACGTCCTTTTTGAGCGTATAGGCACCCTTGGTGATGTAGTCGATGGTGTAAAGTTTCAGCACCTGCGTGTAGCCGGCACCGAAGGTTTCTTCTTCGTAGATAAAGGCGAGTTTGTCGTCGGCCGTCATCGACATGGTCGAGTAGCACGAACCGATGAAGCTCGACTGATGCTTGCCGTCCCAGTTGGCAGCGAGGCTGTCGGGGGTTACAAAGTCGTTGAGCGAAGCCAGTTCTTTGTAATAAATACCCACATTGTTACGTCCGTTGCCGAAGGGAATTGACTGCAAAGCCAAGTACATTTCCTTCTGGTCGCTGTTGCGTACCACGGGCAGAATCATGATTTCGCCATTCGTTGAGTTACCGCAAGCCGTACCCTTGTTGGCTGCATTCGACGCAGCCACCTTGCCCCAGCTACCTTTGGCCGATTTCACGTCGGTATAGGTGTAGTAGTTGTAGAAGCGGCCACCGTTCATACGGCTGCTCAAAATCACCGTTCCGTCGGGCAATTCCTCGCACTTAGGCTCATCGCCGCCCGGTGCCGGACGGTCGGCCACTGTGCCGAGAATGTGCCACGTCGTACCGAAGTCGTCAGAGTAAATAACGCGGTTACCCTGGTTCTTAGTCCACACAGCGGCATAGATGCGGTAGTAATCGCCCACCTTCACCATGCGGCTTTGGCAAATACGGCCTGAACCCATAAAGAGCGACTGCACCGTTACCTTTCCGTTTTCGTCGACGAAGAGCGGATAGATGCTTTCGGTTACTTCCTTGGGTTCGGTCCATTCCCATTTCTGGGTCGTTTCGTTGAACTTACCACGCACCTGTGCCACGCGGTTGGGGTTGCTTGTAGCAGGGTCGGTGGTATAGTTGCCATTCCAGCAGACGGTTTTACCGCAAACCATCATAATCAGGATTTCGTTGCGTTCGGCATCGGCCACCACAGCGGCATCACCGAAACCGATTTTCCAAAATTCTTTGTTTTGCTTTTCGCCCAAACCATTGGCAATGAAGAACTCGGGTCCCCAAGTCTTACCGTTGTCGGTCGAAATACGAGCCTTGATGTCCACTTCACCGAAACCGATGTCGCCACCACAGGGACGATAGTCGCTGATAGCCACAATCTGACCGTTCTTGGCCGTGCAGATGGCCGGAATACGGTAGGGGGTCTTTCCGGGCATAGTGACGAAAAGGTTCTGCTGCGGTTCGAGTTCGCGGAAAGCACGTTCCACGGTTACTTCGAAGTTCGTGAGTAACACACCCTTGTTCGGGCCCTTGCTGCCGAAGTCGGCCGTAGTCATGTCCTTCAGTCCCGTTACTTCGAGCTGCTGTTCTTGGTCGGTCACCTCGTAGGTCTTGCCGTTGGCCGTGAGCTGAATGCCCTTGGTGCCGGCAGCCATGTTCTTGTAGGTAAACTTGTAGCCCGTCACCACGTATTCGGGGCCTGCCGTGATGCTCACCGTGTTGTTTTGGTCCTGTCCTGAAGCCAGCACAAAGGTGTTGTTCTGTTTACCGAAATCGTTGGTCGGTGTTGAAATCACCAGCTGCGGATTCGTGGCGTTCGACTTCCACTCCGAAGCCCAAGTCTTGGCAGCATTCGATTTGGTGAACTGTCCGGTAGTCATGTCAACGGTAAACGATGCGTTGACTGCGCTAAACACGAAACTTGAACCCAAGTCGGCACCACCGGTCCAGAAAGCCAAACGACCATTGCGGTTGTTCATCTTGTTCTTCTGGTGGCCCTTTTCATTGATGTAGTAACCACCTTGCGCACTGGTCGAAATTTCCCAAGTGTCGGTGTAGCCGGTCTTGAGTTCGCCCAGAATGGGGTACGATTCGCCACCGTTTTGTCCCTTCATTTCCGTAGGCGCAATAAGGGGTTTTGTGGCACCGTCGAGTCGGTTGTAGAACTTGTAGCCCCCGGTGGCACTACCCGTCACGCACCATTGGTTTTCGAGTCCCTTGTCGGTAGCACCGCCCAGGGTGATGTAGGCAGCTCCCTTGTTGCTCGACACGCGATTACCGCCAATGGTCAAGGTGTACCAGGTGGTGTTCGGTGCAAATTGCCCGTTTTTAATAGTAGTAACTTTAAATGCTTCATCGGCCTGAGCCAGCGGTGTAGCACACAGCATAGACATGGCCAATGCCGATAAATAAGTAATGTGTTTCATTTGTGAGTTGTATAGATTTTTAGAAGTATCACATTCTAAATGAAGAAACAATTTTAGGGTGGTTCTAAAACAATCAGAATATGATTTAGAACCACCCTTTAAATTTCGGTTTCCGCTGAAATGCACCCATCAGCATTTCGAAATTTAAGCAGTTTCTCATTTATTGGTCAGCAAGTCGGCGACTTGCCGCGATAGCCCGTTCAGCCTTTCAGCCCGTTCAGCACATCGTTGGGGTTGATTTTGGCAATGGTATCACGCATAGCCGTATCGCCCTTCAGGTTTTCGAGCTTGTAGTAATCCATGAAGCCCATGTTTCCTTCGCGCAGCGCCTGTGCCAAAGCCTTGGGCACTTCGGCCTCGGCCTGAATCACTTCGGCGCGTGCCTGCTGCGCCTTGGCCTTCATTTCCTGTTCGGTAGCCACCGCCATAGCGCGGCGTTCCTCGGCCTTGGCCTGTGCAATGTTCTTGTCGGCATTGGCCTGATCCATTTGCAACGTAGCACCGATGTTCTTGCCCACGTCGATGTCGGCAATGTCGATTGACAGAATTTCGTAAGCCGTACCTGCGTCCAATCCCTTTGAAAGCACGAGTTTCGAGATAGAATCGGGATTTTCAAGCACCTGTTCGTGCGTTTCGGCCGAACCGATGCTCGACACGATGCCCTCGCCCACGCGGGCCAGGATGGTATCTTCGCCGGCACCACCCACCAGTTGGTGAATGTTGGCGCGCACCGTCACACGGGCCTTGGCAATGAGCTGAATACCGTTTTTAGCCACGGCAGCCACAGGAGGCGTGTCGATAACCTTCGGGTTGACACTCGTCTGTACAGCTTCGAACACATCGCGTCCGGCAAGGTCAATAGCCGTAGCCTTTTCAAAGGAAAGGTCGATGTTGGCCTTCGAAGCCGACACCAGCGCATGCACCACGCGTTGCACGTGTCCGCCGGTCATATAGTGAGCTTCGAGGTTGTCGCGCGTAATATTTTGCAGTCCGGCCTTGTGTGCCTCAATCAGGCAGGGCACAATTACTCCGGGCGGCACATTACGAATGCGCATCAGAAACAGCTGCATCAGCGAAATCTGTACACCCGACACCTTGGCCGAGAGCCAAAGAAAGAACGGTACAAAATGAAAGAACACGGACAATAGTACTACGGCACCTACCACAAGTACTACCAATGTAAGAGGAGCGTTGATCATAACGGCTTACGATTTGAGGTTAGTAATTTTACTTCCTGAAAGCAGAGCTGCGTCTGCCCATTCGGGGCTTACCGCCGGAATGGCGGGGCAAATTTCTCTGCTGACTCCTTAAATACGGCTCATTTGCCACAAAGTTTTTGCAAAAATACTATTTTTTCGCGGTATGTGCTTGATTTCTTTTTCTGAAACTATTTCGAAAACTGCTAAAAAACATAGTTCTTGACCTTGAATTAGGCAAGTTCAGTAGAAATGCGCCTGTGAAAAGCAGACAATGCCTGTTCTGCCATCACACTTGAACCGGACTGGACAGTGACTTGCTTTCAGATGCGCAACAGATTGATGGGAAAATAGCCCTTGACGCTTGTGTCGGGTTCGGAGCGGTTCGAACAAATTTCCTAACAAATCAAAAAAAAGAGGAAGGTATCTTTGCTGACTTTAAGGGCGAAACCGGCAGGCTGTAAACCAATGTGGTGGATTTTTTGAAAACGCTGATTATCAGCGGTTCCGTGCTTGTTGAAACAAGCTCGGAACTAATTTGCACAAGCTCGGAACTAATTTCAACAAGCACGGAACTAATTTCAACAAACTCGGAACTAATTTCAGCAAACGCGGAAGATATGCAGAAGAGATGATGAAAAGGTGTCTTTTCCTGATTTAGCTAGACAGTTTTTTCTTTTATAACCGTTATCAGTAGACAGTTCTTTATTTATTGTACTGATATAGTAGTCAACTTCGTTTTTTAGTCCCTGATACGGTAGTCATCAATCAATGACACGCCGGATTTGCAGGAGTCCGTTTCTGTTTGTTCGGTAAGACAATATGCCCCTCGTATGGGACACATTGTCTTCTTCAGACTCGCCGGCATATGCCTTCGTCCGATTCTGTTGTTCGGTTTTGCAAAGATAACGGATATTCCTGTTCTCTGTTCTCTTTTGCAGGATATTTTTTCTTCTGCCACTTTTTAATCTGCACACCAAATATTTTCGAAAAAAAAATGACACACTCCTGCTCCCGACGATTTCGGGAAACTGACATTATAGGGCGAAAATTTAAACATTTTGTTAATACCATTTGCTGCTTTTACCCCAAAAGTGGAGAAAAACGATGAAAAAGGGGGGTAAAATTGCATAAATCAGTTTGAAATGTGCAAATATTGCGTAAGACTTTGTATTTTTGTGCCTATAAAAGCCATGTGCGTTCAGCGGCTTTCAAGCAAGGGTGCAGTCGCTCCCGATTGTGCCACCTGAATGCCGGGCTATTGCAATAAAAAATACATTTGGGCCGAATCCCGCTTGCCTTGTTTTCGAGTGAATGGTTTCGTAAGTGGCTCACCCTGCTGTGACGAAGCTATATACTTTCAGCCGACAGACCCTGTGCGCACAACAAACTGCTGCGCATCACTGCATGAAACACCGAAAAAACAATCTGCCGCCTGAATCAAAAAAAAGCAGTCTGCCCAATTAACCTTTCAACCCCCTTTTTTACTATGCACCCCATTCTTAATTTCACCGACCTCACTGCCCATCTGCAACAGTTAGGCCGCCGTTTCCGTCTTTCTATTGTTTGCGGTTCCGACGACAGTACGGCCGGAGCAGCCATGCGTGCAGTCAATATGGGCTTTGCCGAAGCCATTTTCGTTGGCGATTGCGATGCTGTGCGCCGTCAGCCCTGTGTGGCTGAATATCAGGGCAACCATGTATCGTTTGTCGAAGCCGACACCCACGAGAGTGCTGCCCAACAGGCGGTTATGCTGGTGCGCGAAGGCAAGGCCGACGTGCTCATGAAGGGTTTGCTGCACACCGAAACCCTGCTGCGCGCCGTGCTCAACAAGGAATGGGGCATTCTGCCGAAAGGCCGGGTGCTGACGCACATTGCCGTGGCACAAATTCCGGCTTACCATAAACTGCTCTTCTTTACCGACGCAGCCGTGATTCCCTACCCCACCCACGAACAGCGCGTGGCTCAGGTGGCCTACCTGGCCGATATGCTCCACGCCTTCGGTATTCAGCGTCCGCGCATTTCGCTCATCCACTGCGCCGAAACGGTCAACGACAAGTTTCCGCACACGCTGGGCTACGGCGAAATTTGCGAACGTGCGGCTAAGGGCGAATGGGGCGAACTCGTGGTAGATGGTCCGCTCGACCTCCGCACCTCGTGCGACCCCGTAGGCCTTCAGCTCAAGGGCATTCAGTCGCCGCTCGAAGGCGATGCCGATGCTGTGGTGGTGCCCGACATCGAAGTGGGCAATGTGCTTTACAAGTCGCTGCCGCTCTTTGCCGGTGCACAAATGGCAGGTACGCTGCAGGGTACACTGGCTCCGGTGGTGCTGCCTTCGCGTGGCGATGACCTCGAAGCTAAATTCCATTCGCTGGCATTGGCTACCATGGGTTGCTAACCCGACCCAAAGGACCATCGAACGGGTGCGAGAAGGGTGATTCTGACCCTACAATCTCTGACTCGCCCTCGCGCACAACGCCTTTTCTCCTAAAAAAATTCACACACCCCCTTTACCTTTCTACGATGAATCCTACAGCAGACATCGCGCCCGAAACGCAACAAACGGGCTTTCGCATACTCGTAATTAACCCTGGCTCCACTTCGACAAAGGTGGCTGTCTACATTGACGACCAACCGCTCAAAGTGAGCAACATCCGACATACGCCCGAAGAACTCAAGGCCTTCGAAACCATTGCCGACCAACAGCACTTTCGCAAACAGCTGGTTATCGACTGGCTCAAGGATAACGACATTCCCTTTGTGTTCGATGCCGTTATCGGCCGTGGCGGACTGTCGAAACCTATTCCCGGCGGTGTGTATCGCGTGAACCGCAAAATGTGTTACGACACGCACAATGCCATGCGTAAGCACGCCTGCAACCTGGGCTGCATCATTGCCTACGAACTGGCCAATATGCAAACCAATGGCTGCCAGGCTTACATTGCCGATCCGGGCGTGGTTGACGAACTTGTGCCCGAAGCCCGTGTCAGCGGCTCGCCGCTCATGCCGCGTGTGTGCATTTGGCATGCACTGAACCAGCGTGCCATTGCTCGACGTTATGCCAAGAGCATCGGCTCGCGCTACGAGGACCTGAACCTCATCGTTTGCCACTTGGGTGGCGGCATTTCGGTGGCGGCTCACGAAAAGGGACGTGCCATCGATGCTAACAATGCACTCGACGGCGAAGGCCCCTTCTCGCCCGAACGTGCCGGTACACTGCCTGCGGCGGACCTCATCCACCTTTGCTTCAGCGGACGCTACACCGAGGAGCAGCTCAAACGCCGCGTGGCCGGTCAGGCGGGACTCATGGCGCACATGGGTACGACTGACATGCTGCAAATTCTGAAGCAAATTGACGAGGGCGACGCACATGCCAAACTGCTCATCGATGCCATGATTTTCCACACGGCCAAAACCATTGCTTCGGAGGGTGCCGTGTTGCGCGGCAAGGTCGATGCCATTTTGCTTACCGGCGGCATTGCTCACTCTGAATACATCACCTCGCGCATTGCCGACCGCGTCGACTACCTGGCTCCCGTCCACATCTTCCCGGGCGAGGACGAAATGAAGGCTTTGGCACTCAACGTCTACTATGTGTTGCGCGGCGAACGCGAAGCGAAAGAATACGAATAACCCCCTCATCTCCCTACCGGCTCCACACCTTTGCTGCCCAAAGCATAAGTGTGGAGCTTTTTGGTATATTTAACCGCACTTTGTGGGGGGCTTCATGCGAAAAATGTATATTTGCAAACAAAATGCTATCACTATGAATGCAGTAATACCTCAGAAAAAAGCAACCATGTTCCGTCTGGACATTGATTTGGTGAACAGACTAAAAGAATTAGCCCGTCGCGAACATCGCAGTCTCAACAATTATGTGGAGTGCATTCTTCTTGATGTGGCTTACAACGAACCTAACGAAGAAACCATAGCGGCAATCAACGAAGCTCGCAATGGTAATTATGTTGGAAACCCGATTGACCCGACAAGCGTAGAATCATTGTTGAAGTCTGCAGAAGTATGAAAATATTACGACAGACAAGTCAATTCAAAAGAGATTTGAAAAGATATAGCAAGCAGCCAAACAAACTCAAAGTATTGGCAAACTTGCTCACACTACTTCGTGAAGAACAACCAATCCCTGAAAAATATAAGGCGCATCAACTTTCAGGCGACTACAAAGGATGCATGGAATGTCACATCGAAGGCGACTTCTTGCTTATTTGGATTGACGAAACTAACGATGTTATCGGTTTATTGCGTCTCGGCTCACACGCAGAACTATTCGGGAAAGGCGCAAAACGGTAAGTGCCTTTTTACAATTCCCTACCGGCTCCACACCTTTGCTGCCCAAAGCATAAGTGTGGAGCTTTTTGGTATATGTAACCGCAATTTGTGGGGGCATTCTTCATAACTTTGGCTTACAACGAAACTCACGATGCAACCACCGCGGCAATCGACAAGGCTCGCAACAATCCACCCAACTCAAAGTATTGACAAACTTGCTCACACTACTTCGTGAAGAACTGAAAATCACCGTTTTAAACAAACAACCTTAATACCTGAACGTGAACAATACGAAAGATATACTATTTTTTTGACACACTTATTTCATTTTTTCTTACAAATTGTTGTTTGTTTTTCAAAATACTTTCTATATTTGCAGCAGAGATTAACCGACAAAAGCAATGGGTAAAAGATAATTATGGCCAGGCATTTGCAGCCTGACGTTTGGATGAGCTTTCACTTCATTTTTCAGCCCACAAACAGTACCCTACTACTTATCAGCACAACTTTGCAATGCGGTTTCCTCCCGATGCAGCGTGTCAGTGAGTTTTTACCACAAGAGGATGTGCCTCCTGCCGTTGCCGTACAAATAACCGATTTGCACATTCCCGAAACAGCCCATGAATAAATTATACACCTTACTCGCGGCCTCGCTGCTGGCTACCACAGCTACAGCCGAGGAAAATGCCCCGATTTTCGAAACTTCATTCAATACGGCCGAGGATTTTGCAGCCTGGACGGTGAAAGATGTCAACAAGGATGGAACGACGTGGACCTTCAATGCCGAAACCACGCCCCACGTATATTACCAATACCACAATACCAACACGGGCGACGATTGGCTGATTTCGCCCGAAATCACCCCTGCAGCCGACGGAACGCTCATGGTTCACTACCTGTTTAAGGGCAGTTCCTTCGGCGAATCCTTTGAGGTGTACACCGGTACCGGCGGGGTGGAAACGATGAAAAAACTCGAAAAAACCTATACCAAGGTGCTCGATAAAAACATGTCGGGCTACTTCCTTTACGAGGCTAAGGCCGGCGTGCCCTTCCGCTTTGCCTTCCGTGCCACCTCGAAGCCCAATACCTGGCGCTTGTCGCTTTCGAAAGTAAGCGTGAAGGCGGTACAGAACCCGGTAGACTTGCGCGTGAGCGAAATTATTTCGCCCGTCACGGCCGAGGGACTGGGACAGGAAACGGTGAAGGTGCGACTGACGAACGATGGTAAGGTGGATGCCAAAAACTTTAAAGTGGGACTGAGCATCGACAGTGTGCAGGTGGCTACCGAAACGGTACAGGCTACACTGGCGCCCGGACAGTCGATGGACTACACCTTTACGGCCAAAGCCGACCTTTCGACTCCGCGTAAACTCTACCAGCTGAAGGCGTGGACAGAACTCGCTGGCGACCTTGACTCGCAAAACGACACAACAACGGTGAACATCCGCCATAAAGCGCCGGCTACGGTGCCTTATACCATGGGATTTGAGCCGAACGAATATACCGACGACATCAAAATCATGAACCTGAACAAGGATGATGGCTCGTGGGACATTAACCTCGACATGAGCAGCTGGTTCAGAATGGCACGCACGGGTATCGGCTGTTTGGCTTACAACTACAACAAGGAAAATGCAGCCGACGACTGGGCTTTCCTCGAACCTATCCAAGTGGAGGCGGGCTACTATGCCTTTAAGTTCTGGTACTCGGGCGACGATAATCACCCCGAAAAGTTTGGCCTTTACTATGGCGATTCGGCTTCGCCTGAGGCTATGAAGAACACGGTGGTGGAATATGCGCCCTTTGCCCGTGGGGCCTACGAGGAGTCGATTCACATCATTCACTTCGACAAGCCGCAAACGGTTTACTTCGGTTTCCATGCCTTCAGCGATAAGAACCATAACTGGATTTGCATTGACGACATCAGCATCAGCAAGGTGACGAACGAGGATGTCGACCTGTCGCTCACGAGCTTTGCGGCTCCGTTTGACTATGTGCGTCAGGGCAATGGCAAGGACGTGGTGTTCGAACTGCGCAACGTGGGTATCAAGGACGTCGATGCACACGTCACGCTGAACATTGATGGTGCCAAAAAGCAAGAGGCTGATGTCAAGGTTAAGGCGCAGGAATTTAAAAACTGCTCGTTCGGCGGTGCGCTCGAAGGTTTGGCACAGGGCAAACACAGTATCGAGGTGATTGCTAAAAACGATGCTGACGTGAATGTGCTGAACGATACGCTCCGCAAGGACATCGTGATTTTGGGCGATGCTGTGGCGCTTTGGGACTTTGAAACGGCTGAGGTGCCTGCCGAACTCAAGGTGCGTGTGGCCGATAAAGGCACGGTGAACCCGGATGCCGGCGAAGAATTCAACGAAATGGGTGTGGGCATTTTCAACCTCAAGGCACACCCCATGCTGGGCGAACATGTGCTGGCTATGACCAGCTGGCTTGAGGGCACTGAAGTGGCTGACCGCTGGCTGGTGCTGCCGAAAATGAAGGTGACGAGCGAGGATAGCTACTTTGTGTGGGATGCGAACTCGTTTAACCCGAACTTCCTCGAAAGCTACGAGGTGCAGGTGGCTGAAGGCGAGGACAACGAAATGAAATACTCAAAGGTGTACAGCGTGACGGCTGAGAGCGTGAATGCCAAAACGCACGGTGTGAGCCTGGCGAAATATGTGGGCAAGGATGTGTATGTGGCCATCCGCTTGCGTTCGCGCATTGCCGACTGCCTGATTCTCGACAACCTGGGCTTCTATGGTGGTCTGACGCAGGGCATTGGTTCTACTTCGGTAACTTCGGCTCCGGCTATTGTGCTGAGCGGTGATGCCTTGATGCTGTCGGGCGGTGCTGCGCAGGTAACGGTGGTTGATGCTTCGGGCCGTGTGCTGCTCAACGAATACACGCAGCGTGTTGACATTGCTTCGCTTCCTGCCGGTGTGTATGTGGCCAAAGTGGTTACAGACAATGGACAGAGCCTGAGCTACAAATTCGTGAAAAAATAATGAGAACGTAAGGTTCTGACGACTTCAATGTCATTTAAATCGTCAGAACTTTTATGAAATTCAATCTTCGTCAGAAAAGTTTAGACGACTTCAATCCCCCCCGACCGCCATACAGAGCGGTCGGGGGGGATTTGTTTTATGCTACAAAGGGGTACAAAAAAACGGCGTGTCATGGTTTCGCAGTGAATGCTGAAATCATGGCACGCCGTTGAGCGTATAAATTACGTTTGCTTATTTGCGGAAGTTGTCCAAACCGGTTTGCAGGAAGTTGACGAACTTGTCGACATCCTCGTCAAACGAGTAAGAACTGTTGAGCGGTTTGCCGTTCTGGTCAACGAGCACATAGAAAGGCTGTGCGTTGGCGCCGAACTTTGAACGCTGCAAGTAGCTCCACTTGTCGCCCACGGTGCGGAGCGTCGTGGTGCTGCCGTTTTCCTGTACTTCGATGGGTTCGGGAAGCGGCGTTTTTTCGTCGACATAAAGCGAAATGAGTACATAGTCCTTCATGAGGAGGTCGCGTACCTTGGCATCGTGCCAAACGGCGAGTTCCATTTTGCGGCAGTTCACGCAGCCATGGCCGGTGAAGTCTACTACAACGGGCTTACCCGTTTGACGAGCGTAAGCCATACCGGCTTCGTAGTCGCGGAACTTAGCTTCGATTTTCACAGGGTCGAGGTTGAAATCCTGCGTCGAAATGGGCGGTGCAAAGGCACTGACAGCCTTGACGGGAGCACCCCAGAGGCCGGGAACCATGTAGACGGCAAAGGCCAGCGAAACGAGGGCCATGAAGAAACGGGGCACCGAGGTGTTGCGTTCGTCGGGATCGTCGTGGGGGAACTTGAGGAAGCCGAGCAGGTAGATACCCAACAGGGCGAAAATAATAATCCAAAGAGCCAGGAAGGCTTCGCGGTCGAGCAGGTGCCAGCCGTAAGCGAGGTCGGCCACCGAGAAGAACTTGAGGGCAAAGGCCAACTCAAGGAAACCGAGGGTTACCTTGACGCAGTTCAACCAACCACCGCCCTTGGGTGCACTCTTGAGCCACGTGGGGAAGAGGGCAAACAGCGTGAACGGCAGGGCCAAAGCTACGGCAAAGCCTAACATACCAATGGTGGGAGCAAGGGCTGAACCACCCGTGGTGCTGACTTCGACCAAAAGGAAGCCGATGATGGGACCGGTGCACGAGAAGCTGACGAGCGAAAGCGTGAAGGCCATGAGGAAAATACTCAGCAAACCAGTGGTTTTTTCGGCCTTGCTGTCGACTGCTGAACCCCATGACGAGGGCAGCGTGATTTCGAATCCGCCGAAGAAGCTGGCGGCAAACACCACGAGCATCAGGAAGAAGAGGATGTTGAAAATGGCATTCGTCGAAAGGTCGTTGAGCGCACTGGCACCGAAGATACTGGTGATAATGAGACCGAGCGACACATAAATTACCACAATCGAAATACCATAGGTTATGGCATCGCGAATACCCTTTTTACGATTGCCCGAACGCTTCAGGAAGAAGCTCACGGTCATGGGAATGATGGGCCACACACAGGGGGTTACAAGGGCTACAAGACCGCCGACGAAACCGAGGAAGAAGATGTAGTACCAGGCTTTTCCGGCTACATCGCCCGTGGCACCCTGACCAAAGGCTTTGAGTTCGTCGATTACGGGCGTCCACAGCGCCTTGGCAGCTGTGCTGTCAATGGGTTGTACGGCCAGAGCCTCGCCTTCGCCCTCAGGATTTGCCTGAGCTGCAGCGGCACTGTCGGCAGCAGCTTTTTCGGCCTCGGCCTTTTTAGCGGCTTCGGCAGCTTTGTCGTCGGCCTTGGCTTCGGCTGCAGCGGCAGCCGGACCGTCGGTACCGGCGAGTTTAGCGTCTACGCTGGTGGGGGGCAAACAGTTTTCGTCGTTGCACGCACCGTAGCGCAGGTATCCTTTGAGTTCGTAATTCTTGTCGGTGAGTTCCACACGCTGGGTAAAGGTGGCAGTGCCTTCAAAGTACGACACAGGCATTTCGAAAATGGGGTCCTGCATACGTTTTACGCCAGCACCGGGCTTCAGTCCGCCCTTGAGTTTGGCGCCTTTGATTTTGTCCACACCGAAGCTTGCAGCAGTAGGTCCGCCTTCAGCAATGTCTGTAGAATAGATGTGCCATCCTGCATCGGCTTTACCCGTAAAGACGATGTCGATGGTGGTCGGATTAACGCGCTTGTACTGCACGCTAAAGTTGACCTGTGCTTGTACGGCATTGAACACCGCTACCAGCACCAAGAGTGACAAGGTTACGAATTTCTTCATTTTTCAAAAAAAGTATGAGGTTGATCTTTTATTTCTTGCTTGATTTGCAAGGCCTTTGGCTGCGACAAAAAGCGCAACTTAGGCAATTTGTAGCTGCAAAAGTACAATAAATAACTTGATTCAAAGGAAAAACAAAACAATTTATACGCGATTTGTCATAATTATTCGTTGAAATTCGGGCATTTTGTCAGATTTCGGGCAAAAAAAAACGAAAGTCTTCACATTTTCCGGCGAGGGAACGTGTAAAGACTTTCCATTTTTTCCTGTTTTTTTTCGATAAATGTTCAGCAAAAACAGGTCTTTTTTTTTACAACAAGTAACCGCCCGTGCGGTAACGCGCGGCAGGCGGCATTACTTGAACACTACGTCGAAGGGCAACACGCCCACCTGCATACGGGCTACAGCCTTGCCGTCTTTCTTGAACTCGCTGATGAAGCCGCGTTCCGAGAAGGCCAAGGGCGAAGCCGACGAACCAATCACAATGTGACCATTGGCGGGGTTGATGTTGAGCGCCGAAGGCAGACCCACCTTTTGGGCATTTTCGAGCGGCACGTTGACGGCCGACTTGTCGATGGTGTGAATGCGTTCAAGGCTGTCGATGGTTGCCACATCGTTCTGATAATCAGAGGTAAAGTGCAGCACATACAGGTCGTTGCCATCCATGGCGCAAATGCCGCCGGTGCAAAAATCGGTTACTTCGCCCGTGCGACTCACCTTCTGCACCTTGGGCTGCACGGTGGCATAATCGCCCTGACACATCACAAAGAGTTCGCCGATTTTGTTGGCCATGATTTGGCTGGGGTTCAGACCTACAGCAATTTCGCCGTTGTGCTGAAAGGTGGCTTCGTCAATGATTACCACTTTCTTGCCGTCGGCATAGTTTTGCTCGAAGTCACCGCTCATGGCCACATAAATTTTGCCGTTGGCCGCAACCATGTCGTAAGGATAGGCACCAACGTGAACCGAACCCTGCAGCTCGTAGTTCGTCGTGTCCATACGGGTTACATAGCCTTCGGGGCCGTAGTTTATCAAATACACATAGCCGTTTGAGCCACACACGTCCCAAGCGCCCACAGTGCTCGAAGTCTGCACCTTTTTAATCACTTTCAGCGTCTGGGCATCGAGCACCCACAGCAGGTTCGAACCGTTCATGGGCACATAAATGCGCGAACCGTACTTCACGGCGTGTTCGGGGGTATCGCCGAGCGACTGCTGGTTCACGGTGTTGAAATAGTCGAGATTCACGGTCAATGAGTCGTTCATGCCGGGAATATAGTCGATGCCGCCGGCAATTCCGGCAAACTGATTGCCCTGAGTCACCACAAACATGGGCGAAACCAGTCCCTTCACTTCGGTGGGCGGATTCAGGGGGGCTGAGTTTTCTTCATCGTCGCAGGCCGTCAGACCTACTGATACACACAGCGCAAGGGCTGCCAACTTTAAATACTTGAACATGAGGTTGAAATATTTTTGAATGATTTATTTTTTTTGCTTCGAAAAACTATTTCTTTGGAAATGGAAAATGCCTGAGAGCGGTTTATTCTATTTGGCGGTTTACTCTACTTAACGACTCCCTCTACTTGGCGGTTTAGTCAGTTTAAAGGAGGAAAAGGCTCAGAACGCCCATACGGCCGAAAGTTTGTAGGCACGGCGCGGCATGGGGTAGCGCCGCACAATTTCGTACGAACGGTTGAAAGCATTGACAAGGTCGGCCCGCAAATCCAGGCGGTGACGGCCCAGCTGCCAGGAGCGGTAGGCGGCAAAGCCCCACTCGCTGTAGCGCGGCAAGGAGGTGGCAGGCAGGTGTTCGAGCGTGCTCCACCGCTCCGAAGCCCAAGTGGTATGGGCAACGAGCGATAGCCAGGGGTTTTCCCAGGCAAGCGAGGCTGCTCCGCTGTGGCGGGGGGTGTAGGGCAATTGGTTGCCATACGTTGCTGCCGTACTTACCGAACGGTCGGCGGCGCGTTGCAGACTGTAGTTGGTGGTGAGCACCAGCTGCTGACGGGGGGCCACACGCAGCGTGGTGTGGAGCGTCAGGTCGAGACCGCCCACGCGCACTTCGCCCAAGTTCACCGTGCGCCACACAAAGAGGTTATAGGGTATGCTCACAATGCGCTGCTCCACTTGATTGTAGTAAGCATCGGCTGTGAGCAGCATTTGCCACGGTCCGTAAGCGGTTTGCGCAGTCAGCCCCAGGTTGGTTTGGCGCGTCAACTCGGGTTTCAGGTCGGTACTGCCCAAATGATGATAGTAGTTTTCGGTAAACGAGGGCATTCGGAACGCCTCTTTGTAGCCAGCACGCAAAAACACGCGCAAATGCCGTTGACCGACGGCGCGCACCGAGGCACTGACGGCTGGCGTAAGCCGCACCTCGTTGTCGGCAGCTTCGGCGCCGGGGCGGTGATTGGCATAAAGGTGACACAAACCGCGCAGCGTCAAGCTCACCGGACCGGCGTGCCAACTGGCCGAAAGGCTTTGCAGCCAAGTGTCGCGGCTCACCCGTTTGGTTGCGGGAAGGTTGCTGCTCAGGGCGGTATGGGCATAGTCGGTGGCATAGGCCAGGGCGATGTGGTGCGAAAAGTTGCGCTGCATTCCGGCGGTGAGGTAAACTTCGCGCTGATAGTACTTTTGGCGGGGAGCTCCTACGGCAATGACGGTGTTGTGATGGGTATAATGGCTTTTTTGCCAATCGTATTTGGCGGCGGCAAAGGCGCTCCATGCTTTGTTTTGCCAAGTCCAGCGTGCCTGCCCGAAGGCTTGCTGCTCGGTGAGCTGCTCGTTGTTGTCGTTGACATACAGCACCACAGGGCCGGGCAAACGGCGATGATTGTGGTAAAAACTGGCAGCAGCGTGCAGTTGGCTGTGTGTCCACCGTTGTCGGGCATGGAGTTCGGTCTGTGCGGTCTGCATGCGGCTGTTGGCGCGCCGAAGGTGTTCGGAGGCCACGCCGTTTTCCACGTAGAACGGGTAATTATTGTCGGCATAGAACCAGTTGGCCGCTGCTCCCACCTGTGTGCGTTCGCTGGGCTGAACCGTAAGGCTGGCTGCGGGATTCCAGGTGTTGAAGGCGGCCTGACGCAGCGACACCGTGCCGTGCAGGGGCTGTTTGCCGGACCGCAGGGGCTGTTCGAAGGGCGAAACCAGGTTGACCACGGCTGCTGCAAGGTTGCGCACGGGGCAGAGCAACCGGGCATAGTCGAGTGTTTGCAGTTCGATGGCGGCCAGCGCGTCGATGTTGAAGCGTTGCAGGTCGGTTTGTCCGTTTCGCACATCGCTCATGCCGAGGCCGTCGTAGGTCACCATGGTATGTGCGGCTCCGAGTCCGCGAACGCTCACGGTTTTCATGCCACCGGCGCCGCCGTAGTCGCGCACGGTGACGCCGGCCAAACGGCGCAGTGCATCGCCCGTATCGGTTATGCCGCGCTGTTTAAAGGCCATGCTGTCCATGCGTTGCACCGGTACGTTGGCGCTGATGCTTTCGTGTTTTCGCAGGGTGGTTATTTCGGCGGTTCGCAGGGTGTCCGGGTCAAGTTTTTGTGCCGCCGCGTACATCGCGCCGAGTACCAAACCTATAACCACAGCAACTGCCCGCCGGGCCTTGAAGCTCAGCAGTTTCATAAATGTTTTTTTCGGGAAAAGTAAAGGAAATCCGGGGCACGAAGGGGGAGTCCCGGCCTCATAAAGGGGGTTGAAAGGTGTCCTCTGCACCCCTCCTCGGGGGTTGGTCAAAGGGTTGAACCGGATACGGGCGTGTAAGGCCACGATGGCGTTTCCGGCTCGTGCCAACGGCAGGTTTTCTGGCTTGCCCTTGCATGGTCCGCCTTCCCGTGGCTGATGCAGCTCACAGTGGCCAAAGTGGTACCATGCGGTAAGAAAAGGCTTACAGCAGCGGGACTGCACGGGATTTTCACCCGTTTCCCTCATCCGTTGTCGGGTGCAAAAGTAATGAAATATCGGCAAAGCGTCGTGTTATTTCGGTGCTTTTCTTTCGGTGGCAGGGAGTTGCCGCGCCCCATACCAACCTTATTTTCCAAAAATCAAACCAACGGCTTCGGTTTGCCGACTGCCCATTGCGGGCGGTGCAAGCCGAAGCCGTTGGTTGGAAAATGATGATGTAAAACAAATGATTTTCAACGTAAAAAGGGTGCATTTCCCCCGGTTGCGGGCCTGTGTCGGACAGGCGGCTATAGAAGTCGTCTAAACTTTTCTGACGAAGATTTGATTTGGAGTTTTATCTCTTCTAAATCTTCACCTTTCTTCTTGACCGTTTTTTAACCTTTCATCAGTCGTGTAGCTCGCTACACTCCTTCTTCAAGGCCCAAAAACGCCTCAAAAATTAAGGCAAATCTTGAATTTCATAAAAGTTCAGACGACTTCATAGCCAGAGCATCACTATGACTTGGGCTATGATGACGCGCAGGAACATGCACAGCGGATACACTGTGGCATAGGCCACCGAGGCTTTGTCGCCGGGCTGTGTGTCGTTGACGTAGCCCAGGGCAATGGGGTTGGCCATGGCGCCGCAAAGCATGCCGGCGGTGGTGGCAAATGTTTTTTTGCTGACTACCACGCTGACAATGCTCATGATGACGACGGGCACGATGGTAAAGGCAAAACCTATGCCTATCCACCACAGGGCCGAAGGCTGCATCACGGTGGTCAGAAAGTCCTTGCCGGCATCGAGTCCCAAACAGGCCAAATACATCGACAAACCGAGCGAACGCATCATGAGGTTGGCACTGGTGGTGGTGTAGGCCACCATGTGGAAACGGGGACCGAAGGCGCCAATGAGTATGCCCATCACGATGGGACCACCTGCCAAACCGAGTTTCACGGGATAATCCATACCGGGCACAAACAGGGGAATGCTGCCCAGAAGCAGACCCATGACAATGCCGATGAATATGGTAATCATGTTGGGCTCGTCGAGTCGTTTCACCACGTTGCCCAATTCTTTGGCCACTTCGGCAATGCTCTGCGCCTCGCCCACCACGGTTACGCGGTCGCCCATGCGGAGCACGAGGTCGGGAGTGGCCACCAGCTGAATGCCCGAACGCTGCACGCGGCTCACGTTCACGCCGTAGCGGTTGCGCAGTTGCAGCGCACCGAGGTGTCGGCCGTTGATTTCGGGGCGGGTAATGAGTATGCGTTGCGAAATGAGGTTCGAATCGAGTGCGTTCCAGTCAACGTCCTTACGGTTCCAGTTCGTTTCGTCAATCTGTCCGAAGAAAATGGTGAGGTGGGTCACCTGTTTCTGGGTGGTAATGACAAGCAGGCGGTCGCCCTGTTCAATTTTGGTTTGCGCATTGGGCAATATCACCCTGCCCTCGCGCCACAGTCGCGACACGATGAAGCGTTTTTCGTCCATCACGCTGAGTTCGCCGAGCGTGTGGCCGAACACGGCGGGATTACACACCAGGAACGAGGCAATGAAGGGGGTGTTGGCGCTTTCGGTTTCGTTCGACTTTTCGTGTCGGGTGAGCCAGCCTCGCACCACGATGAATGCCAGGATTACGCCTACCATGCCGAGCGGATAAGTCACGGCGCAGCTGAGTGCGGCTCCCGAAGCGGGCTGTCCGAGTTGCTTGAGGGTTTGCTGTGCGGCACCCAGGGCGGGGGTGTTGGTGGTGGCTCCGCAGAGCACGCCCATCATGTCCTGCAACGAGAGCAAACCTGTCCAGCCGGTGACAAGGGCCATGAGGGTGCCGATGAGCACCACGCCGACGGCTAACAAGTTCAACTGCGTGCCGCCCTGACGGAAAGCACTGACAAAACCGGGACCTACTTGAAGCCCGAGGGTATAGACAAACAGAATGAGGCCGAAACTTTCGGCATAGCTGAGCATCTGACTGTCGACTTGCAGTCCTAATGCACCGGCCAAAATGCCGATGAAAAACACATAGGTAACGCCAAGGCTCACGCCGCGAAAACGAATGTTGCCCAAAGCCAGCCCCAGGGCGCAAATCAGGCATATCACAATGACGGCCTGTACGGCTGTGGGGGCAAACAGGGTATCGGTTAACCAATCCATGGTTGGGTTATACTTTATAATGTTAAAGGTAAATTTCTCGGCAAAGTTAACCCATCATTTGGGAAGAAACAAATTTAGTTCCTTTTTATCTGCCATTCTGGCTGTTTTCCACTGCTTTTGAGCTATGAAGATGCGCCTACGGCAACACGGCCGCCTGTTTCCCGGGTTTTTATCTGCATTTTTTTGCAACCGGAAAAAACAGGCGGCCGTGTGGTGCCACTCACCGAAGATGGGGAGTAGATGTGGGAGTAAATGTTTGTCAAGACTTGAGAATGATTTCGCCCTCGCGCGAACGGCGGATGAGTTCGCAGGGGGTCAGCCCGAAATTGTGCTTGCAAAAGGTGTGAAACTGGGGGGCCGATTTGAAGCCGCTGTCGGTCATGAGTTTTCTGGTGGTCATGCCGGGGAAGGTGGCCTTGAAGGCAATGCGTTCAAGCTGCTTTTGCTGGAGCCACTGCTTGGCCGACATGCCGAACTCTTCGAAAAAGCGACGGTAGAACACGGTTTTGCTCACCTTCGTCAGTTCGATGAGTTCTTTCACCGTGCGCACCTTGGCCTGGTTGCTGGTAATGATGTTGCGGAAGTTGGGGCGGTAATATTTGGCCATGACGGGGCGGAACAGGCGTGCCAGTTCATCCTTGCGATACGAGGCAAAGAGCAGGAAGAAGAGTTCTTCGCCTTTCAGGTCTCAAAGGTAGCGGTTCAGCAGACCTTCCGTTTCGTACTGCTTCACTTGCTGACACAGCACATTGACCGAAGAGTTTATCTGCAATCGGTAAAATGGATATTGGTTAGGGTCGAGAAAAAGGTCGGACCACTTAACGAGCAAACTGTTATAGGCTTCAGACAAGGCCTCGGTATTCAGCACCATATAATGCGAGGGGCTCAGAAAATCGGCCTTGATTTTGGTGTTTTTCTGCAGCGTAAAGCAATCGGAGGGTTCAATCAGTGTACTTTGCACCGTTCCTTCAATTTGGAACAGAAAATTGCCTTCGAGCACCACAATCATGCTGTCTTCGTCTACCTGAAGTTGTACCGAATCGCCTTTCTGCCGTTGGTGAAAGGAAAAACGGGTGCCTTTGGCATACTGCGTGTAATGCTCTTGCTCATGTTGTTGCTCTAAAACATGGAGCATTTTTATTCCTAAGTTATCCATACGTGTTTAAAAAAAATGCCAATCGTGTTCCGAAGCGTGTGAATGGGTGTGCCGGTGGTAAGTTGAAACTTGTGTTTTTAGATGAACGGCCTGACTTGCAAACGTCTACTGCTTGCGGCAGTCTCTGCTTGCGATTCTCGCAGTCGAAGTTTGCATACACAACTATTAGCCCGGAAATCTGCTGACTTTCCCCGGGCTTGTCTGTTCAACGCGATTGACAGAAAAATATTCCTTAATTGGGCACATTGAGCATGTGCGAGCTGAGTTGGTTTTATGAACCTGTCCTATTTTATGCGACAAATTTAAGCATTCATGCGCGAGTTGCCAATTTTTCGTCCGCCTTTTTGCGGCTTTCTGCTTGTTGTGAACTGTTTTTGTGGGGTTGCGCTTGGGCTATCGGCACGACTGATGTGCCACTCCGGTAAACAGGGGGTGGATATTAGGCTGGGCATGCAACTTGACTTGAGCCCCTGCCTGGGACAGCCTATGGTTCGGAACGAGGCTCGAAACCATACGCGCCTTCGCCGTCATTGTTTGTTGGTGGCACACATCGGGGGGGGGTCCCGTTTTAATATTTTTCACCTTTTTCAAAAATGCACAGACGGCAATGATAACCCCATTTCAAGCTTTCCCAACGAGCTTCGGGGGCAACCCTGAACAAGGCATAAACTCCACCCCAATTCAGGCACTGCCCTCCCCCATCTGCGAACAATAAATCGCGGTATGCAGTCCCCCGTTTGTTTCGATCGGTGAAGCGCATGGCATGTCCTTCACTTTTCGAGGGGAGCGTTGAGTAGGCCGCAAGGGGGCTGCACTTTGGGCCCAGGGGGTGAAATGGGGCTGAAGCATGGACCTACCCCCAAACCCGGAATCCCCAACATGGGCTTAATCCTTCACGCCCGATTCCTGCACGCTGCCACTGCTCCGCTTAGCAGTCACGAGGCTTCACACTGCGCTTTGGTTCATTCTGTTTTGTTAACAGTTTAATCCCTTTTCCCTCCCTCTTTCTCTTTGTTCCGCTTCAGGGGCTTGTTTCCTTTTTCTTTGAAAAAGTGGGGCTTTTTTTCGCGCGCCTCATTTCGTCCATTCTGCCGTCGTCGTTTGCTCAGCCCTGCTTTTGGGGGCAGGTCCGGGGGCTTGTTTCTGCTTGTCGCGGCGCGGCAAATTCGCTTGCACGGGCAGCCTTCCACGCTGCTTTTGGGGCTTCGTGTTGCCCGTTCTCCGTTGGTGGTTCTTTCGTGCGTTCAGTGTCCGTCGGTCCGTCTGCCTTTCATATTTCCTTTTGCGCGTGTCATGGTTCGTTTTCGTTGCGCAAATTTTCGCACTGTTTTTTCGGACAATTTTCGTGGTTGTTTTCCGGCCGGTCAGTTCGGTCAGTTCCGGGTTCAGGGGGGCTGAGTTTTTCAGTTTGGGCTTTGCTTTTCCACCCTCACAGTATGTGTTTACATAATCTTATTCTAATTGTTTTATTTTTTTAATGTATATAAGAAATAATGTATGATGAGCATGATAGGGTGTGGAAAGTGTTGGTAACTTTTGGACTTAAAATTTGGTCATGTCGTTTTCCACGTTTTGCACTGCTTTATCCACATTTTTATCCACACTCTGTTTGGGGCAACAATCCCTTTGTATAAAGGAGTTTAGCGTTATTTTTGTAATACTTTTCAACAGGGTGTGGAAAACTTTTCAGCCCTTAAAAAAACTTTGTGGAAAAGGCATAAAAATAGTGGATTACGCTATGGAAAACTCGTGGAAAAGGCTGTTTATTCGTGGAAAACTTCTGGGGGATTTTTCGGGCGCATGCCGTAGTTTTTCCCCAACTGTTTCAACAGCTTTTCAACAAGTTATACACAGGGTTTTCCACAATAATTTTGTAACTTCGCATCGCCAGTTTCAGGCCGGAGTTTGTCAGCCAGTCATCCTCCGCTGTGAAGGCAACGACAATCAGCTTCAGGGGTTGGTCTGCCCGTTGCTCGTTTCTTGTTTCATCTCTTCAAAAATACATCATCAATATGCGCAAACTTACTGTCGAGGACTTGAACCGCATGGACATCGACACCTTTAAACAATCCGACAAAACCCCCCTCGTCATGGTACTCGACAATATACGCTCACTCCACAACGTGGGCAGCGTGCTGCGCACTGCCGACGCCTTCAGGCTCGAAGGGGTGTGGATGTGCGGCATCACGGCTACACCGCCCTCGGCCGAAATACACAAAACGGCGCTCGGTGCCGAAGATTCTGTGAACTGGACCTATACCGAAGATACACTCGATGCTGTTAAAAAATTGCAATCTGAAGGCTACATTGTGCTGGCCGTCGAACAGGTTGAAGGCAGCGAAAAACTCGGTCAGTTCCGCTTCGACCCTTCGCGTCGTTACGCCCTGGTCATGGGCAACGAGGTGAAGGGCGTGCGTCAGGATGTGGTTGATCAATGCGACGGCGCCCTCGAAATTCCGCAGTACGGAACCAAGCATTCCATGAATGTGAGCGTCACTGCCGGCATCGTGATTTGGGAAGCGGCACGCATGCTCCGCCAGCTTTAAGCAGCACTTTCCAGCGGAAGCAATTACCGCCTTGAGCCACCTTGCCAACCGGCATTTTTCACCCCCAATTCTGCACCTTCGGTCAACCTTTCCGACTGACTGAAACCCAACAGACGGACCGACCGAAAGCAGTACACACTTTCTTAACAATCCACTATATTCTGTTAAATAATCTGTTAGAATAATGAAGTATAGCGTCATTGCCCTCGACTTAGACGGCACCCTTACGAATCACGAAAAAGAAGTAACTCCGCGCACCCGACAGGTGCTCATGCAGGCCATGGACGAAGGTGCCACCGTGGTGTTGGCATCGGGCCGACCCACCTACGGCATTGAACCCGTGGCCCACTGTTTGGAGCTCGAAAAACGGGGAGGATACATTCTTTCGTACAACGGCGGCAAAATAGTGGATTGGCAAACAAAGGAGGAAATTTACGCCAAACAACTACCCGCCGAGGTAGTGCCCCAACTTCACGAATATGCCAGACGTACGGGCCATGCCCTGCTGGGCTACAAGGGCAATGACATTGTGACCGAACGCCCCGACGATCCCTACGTGCTTGAAGAAGCACGCATCAACAAAATGCCCGTTTGCGGGGTGGAATGCCTGCTCGACCACCTCGACCCGCACCCCACCAAATTGCTGCTTACAGGACACCCCGACGACATGGTGCGCGCTGAAGCCGAACTGAGCAACCAGTTTGCCGAACGCATGGACGTGTTCCGTTCCGCCCCCTTCTTTGTTGAACTGGTGCCGAAGGGCATCGACAAGGCCCGTTCGCTCGCCCGCCTGCTCGCCCGCCTGAATCGTTCGGCAGCCGACCTCATTGCCTTTGGCGACGGCTACAACGACCTTTCGATGCTGCGCTATGCCGGCATGGGTGTGGCCATGGCCAATGCCGCCCCCGAAGTGCGCGCCGAGGCCGACTTCGTCACCGCATCGAACGAAGAAGACGGCGTGGCCCTGGGCATCGAACGCTTTGTGTTGGCCAACGACTGCTGATTGTAAGCCACAAAGCACCCTGCCCTATTCATAGCCACATAGCCAAACTCCGAAAAGTACCCCCTCCAAAAAAAATATGCCCCCCGGCTGCTCATGATGGCGGCCGGGGGGCATGTAGTTTCATTCACTGACAATCAATAATTATGTATGTAAATATTGTATCAGCATTCACAAATTTCTGGCGTATAGGTCAAATTTCTTATTAAAGTTAAGGCGTATAGGTCACAGTTAAATCAAAACAGTTCACCGCTGCTTCCATTTCGGAGTGAAAAGGGCCTTTCTCAGGCTCACTTCATTCATTTTCTGAAAGCATTGATTATCAGTAGTTCCAAGCTTATTGAAACAAGCTCGGAAGAAAATCAAACTGGCTCGGAACTAATTTGCACAAGCTCGGAACTAAATTCAAGTATCTCGGAACTAAATTTCACGCGCTGCATTTCCATGCCCCAACCACCGCTAAACCGATGGTCTGTGTTTTTTCCTAACCTCTCAGAGTTATGAGTTACTCTAAACATGGGTATTTAATTTTTTAGGGAAGCAAGTTTGTATTTCGGTATGCCCAAAACCACTTGTTTCTACTCCCGATGGTCGTATTATGAAGTTAAGTCATCGGGTGTAACTTCGCTAAAATGAAGTAAATATAGTGTTCTTGATTTATTATGGTTGAAAAATATTCCTTAGTGTTGGAAAAACAAACTAAATTTGCACTTTGAATAATATTTGTCCATTTACAACATTAATATAATGAATTCGGAAGGCAAACAAATTAGGAATGGCAAAGCTTTTGAATATGCGATAGCCACACAATATTATACTTATCTACTTGATAGGGGGTGTAAAGTGGGTATTATTGAGAATAATGCTATTTCCATTGCACGGAAATATTTCGAAGATTTTACGGAACAAGAACAAAACAAGTTCAACCATGCGGCATACAATACCATTGATACGATGGTAAAGATAGAACCGGGATTGACCGTTCAGAAGAACGACAAAGATATTTTGTATATTTCATTGAATGAAGACCAAGTAGGTGAGGATGGAGATGTCAGGGATGTCATTTTCCAAAGAGCAAAATCTTCTTGGGAAATAGGGTTCTCTGCCAAAAATAATAATGATGCGGTGAAACATTCTAGGTTAGCGAGAAAATTAGACTTTGGGGAGGTTTGGTTCGGAGTTCCATGTTCTGAAAATTATTGGATTGACATTAAGCCGATATTTGATTATTTAGAAGAATACACCAAAAAAAAATATAAATGGAATGATTTGAAACAAGATAAACGAGATAAAGTCTATGTCCCTTTACTCAATGCTTTTAAGAAAGAACTATTAAATATTAATGGTAACCATTCGAATATTCCGGAAAGACTTGTTGAGTATCTTATAGGTAAACATCCTTTTTATAAAATAATAAAAGACGATTCTCATAATTTAGTAATTGTAAAAGCTTTTAATATCAAAGGAGATTTGAACAAGCCGTATAATAAAGTAAAATCGGCATATTCAATTCCTACAATTAATCTACCTAAAAGGATAGTTGAGTTTGAATTTAAAGAAAATTCAGAAACAACATTAAACATGATATTAGATGGAGGTTGGGAAATATCTTTCAGATTACATAATGCAAGCAGTAATGTAGAATGCTCTCTTAAATTTGACATTAAGTTGCTTGGTAATCCTCCTATTCTTTTTACTCAACATATTTTTCAATAGAAGATTAGTTTTATGAAACTTATAAGTTTATTTAGCGGTGCCGGAGGTTTGGACTTAGGTTTTAAAAAAGCAGGGTTCAAAACAATTATGGCAAATGAATACGATAAAAAAATATGTCCGACTTTCAAAGCGAACTTTCCAACTGTAAAGCTTATAGAAGGTGATATACGCAATATTACTTCTGATATGTTTCCGGAAAACGTTGATGGTATCATCGGTGGCCCTCCTTGCCAATCGTGGAGCGAGGGAGGAGCTTTGAGAGGTATTGAGGATGCACGGGGGCAATTATTTTATGAGTATATTCGTATATTAAAGGATAAACAACCCTATTTCTTTGTAGCTGAAAATGTATCTGGAATGTTGGCAAGCCGCCATGCGCAAGCGGTAGAAAACTTTATGAAATTGTTTGATGAAGCTGGATATGATGTAAACTTGAAATTACTGAATGCTAACGATTACGGAGTGGCAGAAGACAGAGACCGAATCTTTTATATAGGATTTAGGAAAGACCTTAACATACATGATTTCAAATACCCTGAGGCATTAAAGAAAAAGCCGGTATTGAGGGATGTTATATGGGACTTGAAGGATAATGCCATTCCTGCAAAAGACAAAAACAGGACAAATGGAAATATGTGCTTAATACCTAACCATGAATATTTTGTAGGTGACTTTTCTCCCATATTCATGTCACGAAACAGGGTGCGGTCATGGGATGAACCTGGGTTTACAGTGCAAGCCAGTGGAAGGCAATGCCAATTGCATCCACAAGCTCCTAAAATGGTTAAGTTGAGTGCAAACCAGCAGGAATTTGTCAAAGGGAAAGAACATCTTTATCGGCGTATGACTGTAAGGGAGGTAGCCCGTGTCCAAAGTTTCCCCGATGATTTCAAAATAGTCTATGAGGAAGTGAACTATGGCTACAAAATGATAGGAAATGCAGTTCCGGTAGAATTAGCTTATCATGTAGCAAAACAGATCAAGCGCACATTGAATGAAAAAGGGATAAAAGCAAAATGAGGGTAGTCTCTTTCTTTGCAGGATGTGGAGGCTTGGATTTAGGTTTTGAGCAAGCTGGATTTGATGTGGTTTGGGCGAATGAATGGGATAAGACAATCCATGAAACTTACAAGCTAAACCATCCTCATACAGTTCTGTGTACGAAAGATATTAGGGATTTGAAAGCGGGAGATATACCTCCGTGTGATGGTTTTATCGGTGGACCTCCTTGCCAGTCATGGAGTTTTGGAGGAAAGCAGTTGGGACTGGATGATGAAAGAGGTAAGCTTTTTCTCGATTACATTAGGCTAGTAAAGGAGGTGCATCCCAAATTCTTTGTTATAGAAAATGTAGAGGGTATCATCGGTGACAAACATTTTCATACATTTCTGTCATTTTTATCGATGCTGGAATCAGTCGGCTATAAGGTAAACTATTCATTGCTCAATGCCGCTGATTATCGTATACCACAAGACAGAAAACGGGTCTTTATTGTAGGCTTTACGAAAGAAATGAATTGCAAATATAAGTTCCCTATAGCAGCAAATACAAAAGTTTGCCTACGCCAAGCTATAGGTGATTTAACTTCGCAACCTCGTTTTTATGACAATGAAATCGTTCTTCAAAATACTGAAGGTTGTTTAAATCATGACGTTTATATAGGAACTTTCGATACAAAGTTTATGGCTCGCAATCGAGTAAGGGGATGGAATGAGCAATCTTTTACCATTCAAGCACAAGCTAAAAACTGTCCGTTACATCCACAAGCACCACCTATGCAGTATATTTCGGCAAACAAAAGAATATTTGTGCCGGGCAAAGAACATTTATATCGTCGAATGAGCGTAAGAGAATGTGCTAGAATACAATCTTTTCCAGATGGATTCCGATTTATATACAACCATATAAAAGATGGTTATAAGATGGTTGGTAATGCCGTGCCACCTCGTTTGGCAAAATATATTGCTCTCAGCATAAAGAATGCATTGAAAATGGAAGAAACGATAGCTGATAAGACTGTTCTGGTGGCGTATTATCGCAATGACAATCAATTGGAATTATCAGTCTTTCACAAACTGTATTATGTACGTGCAGGCTTTCGTAGGGGTGCATTGCAATTTCCAGTAGGAGAGAAACAGCCTGATTATCTGTTACTTCACAACAAGCAAAGTAAGATGCTGTTCGTTCTTGCAAAGAGATATCCGAAACAAGTTTCTTGTGATGAACTTACAATGTTAGGTTTTAAGCCTTCCGGAGATAACTACTGGGCATTTTTCATAGAATGCATTGAAGAAAACGAAGACTTGTCTAAGATAAATTTAGAAAGGAAGGGGAGGCAATCCGCTTTTCCTTACTTAACAACAATGGCAGAACTTCTATATTCTTAATTAGTAGAAGAACAAAAAGTTTATTTCTTAAGTAGGTGTTCAAAATTATTATAATTATGAACACCTACTTCTTTCATTGAATCATCGAAAAACATTACTTTTGTGAAATCGGAGTTGGTTGATACGAAGTAAAATATTGCAAATAGCTAAGAAAGTTTTTCCAAGTCATTTCTCAGTTAAACAAGAAAACTTTCTAAGTTGCTTATTTCAAGTGTAATCCAATAAAAACTGGTGGCAGGAAGAAGCAGGAAAAGAGAGGAGGTATTGGTATCTCCGAAGCCGCTAAATCTTTAGTTTAGCGGTAGTTCACTTTTTTAATGCTATTCTACTCCTTTGTAAGGTTTCGCATCAGCATCCACTTCCACGCAGGAATCACGCAGATGGTTTGTTCGTTTTCGGTGAATGTGGTTTCTTCATTTTGGGTTATAATGGTCAGTGAGTGGCAACCGGTAGCTTGTGCAGCATCTAATAGTCCGTTGATTTCGCGTTGTCGGGTGTCAGGGTTGGTCATATCCCATGTCACCTGTATGAGTTCTGTCACGGTACTCTCGCGTTGCACCACAAAGTCGCATTCCGTATGGCCTTGGTAATAGTAAATTTTGTCCCAAGGTTCGCGTCGGCGATAGAGTTCGAGCGCAACGGCATTTTCCAACTTTTTGCCCTGATCGTCAGATTGAGGAAGCAGCACGGCACTGCGAAGTCCATTATCGATGCAATAATACTTGTCGAGCGATTTTTGCTCCTTGACCAGCGAGCGGTCGTATTTGGATATTTTTAGGAACATGAATATGCTACACATGTAGTTGGCCCACAAATACAAATCGTCGCGATTCACTTTCAAACCCTGTGAACGAATGTCCTTGTAAATGGCATTGATCGAGGTGGGTTTGGTTAGATTCGCCATGATGCGTTTGATGAAATAGCGGAGCATGGCAATGTTTGATACTTTGTAATGCTCAGCCAAATCCTTGAGTATCATGGTGTCGAAATAAGCATGAAGCAGTTTGAGTTGTTCGGTTTTGGACTCGGTCAGTACCACTTCAGGAAAGCTGCTTTCCTTGCAGCAGTAAGCATCGAATGCCATGCGCACCTTTATTTGCTCCTGCTCTGTGAACGATTGGGTGTTGATGTTCTTGAAACGGCAGTATTCGTTGAACGACAAGGGGTAGGTTTCGAACTCTAACGGATAGCCCCGCAGGGCCGAAGCCAATTCGGTTGAGAGCATTGTGGCATTGCTTCCGCATACGTAGATGTTTTTGCAGTACGACTTGTATAGACGGAGCACGAAGTATTCCCAGCCCTCAATCAGCTGTATCTCGTCGAGAAACAGGTGAACCTCTTTAATTGGCGTGTTTGGATACATTTCCATATACGCCGTGATGACGTCATTCAGTTCGTCGGACGACATGTTTACCAGACGTTCATCGTCGAAGCCCAACCATAGGATGTTTTCTCGGGGCACTCCCTCTTCAATCAGCGAGTTGATAGCTATTTCCATAAGTGTGGACTTTCCGCAGCGACGCACACCGGGAATCGTGATGATTTTTTTGCGGTTGAGCGGTAATTTTACGTCGCGGTCGATGACGTCGAAAGGTATTTCGCTTTGCTTAATGGCAATTAGTGATTTGATGATGTCTTTCTTCATGTTTTTCCTGTTTTAAGGGCAAATATATGGAAGTTTCCGGAAAAATATGAAAGATTTTCAGAAAGTTTCATGAAAAACATGAAAGAAATCGGAGGAAGTTTCATGTTTTTCCGGAAAGGTGGGGCAAAATACGGAAAAAGCAGGAATGCGGTAAGTATTGGTTATGGAATCATTTCATTGAAGTTTCCCACCCCTTCATATCAGCTATTTGAGTAATAGTTCCCTTCGGTGGG
>Kit_p1__coassemble_130_pt1 | contig 79607 bp, 63 predicted proteins | sample Kit_p1__metabat2_high_PE_008 | metagenome-assembled genome bin Kit_p1 | reverse complement strand
CAGAGCGTCTGCCTTACAAGCAGAGGGTCGGCGGTTCGAATCCGTCAGCGCCCACTTATTTCAAGTAAACTCCCTTTCATAGGGGCGCTTAGCTCAGCTGGTTCAGAGCGTCTGCCTTACAAGCAGAGGGTCGGCGGTTCGAATCCGTCAGCGCCCACATTCATTCAAGACTACCTCAAAAGGGTAGTCTTTTTTTTGGCTACTAATGAACTTTAAGTGAATGGCTTGTTTTTGAAATAAAAAAAAGGAGTTTCAAATGAATGAAACTCCCATATAATCTAAGGTCGATGAATCGTTAGTTATTGCTTCAAGGCGAGTGTCCAGCTGCGTACACTGCCAACAAATGCACAGCATGCCAGCCCGATGGCATTCAGTATGAAGAACATAAATGGTAGGTATGAGGGCAAGCCTGAAGGATCGTCCATCAGCATGGAATTATTTCCGGCCCATTCAGTCAGCGCATAAATGCAAGTAGGCATGATGAATACCAGGCAGAGTAGGGCTGAAGGTATAAAGGTGATGAACTGGATGATGAAGGTTAGTCCCATGCTGTGTTTCAGCGCGTAAACCAGCGATGACTTAAAGCTTTTGCATTTCAGAGCATGTTGCAGTTCGCATACGTTGGCTGTGGCCGATACATATATATATAAGGGAATAAGTGTCAGTGCAATCCAAGGTTGCCATTTCCAGGCTGCAGCCAAAATACCGGCGGTAATGATGGCTGTGAGCAGACCAAAACTGAGGTTGGTTTTGAGAATGCGCAATGCGGTGGCACGTTCTTCCTTGAGCAAAGGAAGCGGAAGCTGAGGTAGGGTCTGCTCAGTGGCGTAATGTAGCATCAGTTGAATGGTGCGGCTGTGCGTGCAAAACAGGGCTGTTCCTAAAACTACGGCTGAAAGAATGTAGTAACACAGCAACGATAGTTCCGGCATTGCCAACATCTTAATGATTTCGGGATTCCCCTTCATCTGATACAAACGCAGGGCAGGAAGCAGGTGGTTGCATACATATTGTACGTTCATTTCTACGAAAAATGCACCAGCCATGCCTGTGAAAATCAGGTAGGCCCACAAAGCCTTGATGTACGCACGCCAATTTAAGGCAAAAATGCGCCATCCGTCGGAAATACAGCCTTTAATGCCACGTTCCTTATTAAAAAAGATATCTGTTTTCATTCAAAAATTACTTAGAGCTTAATAAGCTGAATATTTGATGGTGCAAAGTTATATAAAAAAGTGCGATATGTGTGACTAGGGTGTGTTAACTAATGATTTTTGATGAGCTAAAAAAATGCTTGTAACTCCCGATAAGTTCATTCTTCCCCTTTTTTCAGGAAGCTACCTGTCTGTATGGAGTGATTTACATAGTTTACAAAAAAAGTATGAGTTTGTATGGACTTAAGGGTCTAACTTGCGCAATGAAGTTTGAAGAATATGGGTATATAGTATTAAAGCAAGATAAAATTGAGCAGTATTATTTTGTTTGGCGGCTGGCTTGCACTACCTTTGCTTTGGAAAGTCAGGTTGTGGTACAGTCTGGCATCTGAAAATATAAGAATATGAAGCAAACAGCTGTATTATTTGATTTAGACGGGGTGTTGATAGACACCGAAGGCCAGTATTCCGATTTTTGGAAAGGCGTCGGTGAAACCTATTACCCCGAAAGAAAGGATTTTGCCAAGGAAATCAAGGGTAAAACTTTGGTGCAAATATATCAACAATATTTCTTGGAACAGGAGGATGCGCAAAATGCGATAACGAAAGCACTTGCTGATTTTGAGCAAAAAATGAGTTTTGCTTTTATTCCCGGTGCATTGCACTTTGTGGCATCTTTGCGCCGGCATGGCTTTAAGGTGGCAGTGGTGACCAGTTCGAATCAGCAAAAACTGAAATGCTTGCTGAACGAGCACCCGGACTTTTACAGCCTTTTCGACCGCGTTTTTACGGCTGAAGATGCTGCCCGCTCGAAACCGGCGCCCGACTGTTACTTGTCGGCAGCAGCAAGTTTTGGTTTCGAAGCTACCGACTGCTATGTGTTCGAAGATTCACTGAACGGACTGCAAGCAGGGCTAGACAGTGGGGCAACAGTCGTGGGGGTGGCTACTACTTACGACGCTGAGCGCATTGCTCCGCTTTGTCACCATGTAATTCAAGATTTTACTAATTTTTCGGTTGCTGCTATGGGCAACTTAAAGAAATAAACATATTATGCCTGGATATTTAGTAGACGATTTGCGCAAAGTTACAACGCGCCGTCTGAAAGAAATGAAAGCTGAAGGCAAGAAGATTGCTATGCTTACCTCGTATGATTATACAACGGCTCAAATTGTTGATGCGGCAGGCGTTGACTGTATATTGATTGGCGACAGTGCCTCGAATGTCATGGCTGGTAATGCTACTACTTTGCCCATTACGCTCGATCAGATGATTTATCATGCCAGTGCCGTAGCTAAGGCTGTGAAGCGTGCCTTCGTGGTGTGCGACATGCCCTTCGGTACGTATCAGGTTGATGCCAAAGAGGCTGTAAGAAATGCAATCCGGATTATGAAGGAAACCGGATGCGATGCAGTTAAACTTGAGGGTGGCGTAGAAATCATTGAAGCAATCAAGCGCATTTTGGATGCCGGTATTCCTGTGTTTGGACATCTGGGATTGACGCCACAAAGTATCAATAAGTTTGGTACGTATGCCGTAAGAGCCAAGGAAGAGGCTGAGGCTGAAAAACTGCTGTCGGATGTGAAGTTGCTGGGCGATGCCGGCTGCTGTGGTATCGTGTTGGAAAAAATTCCTTCGGCACTTACACAGAAAGCTGTAGAACTTGTCGATGTGCCTATCATCGGTATTGGCGGAGGTCCGGCTGATGGTCAGGTGCTTGTGGTGGATGATATGTTGGGTAAGAATAAGGATTTCTCGCCGAAATTCCTGCGTCGTTATGCCGACCTCTATACTGTGATGACGGATGCTATCGGACAGTATGTGTCGGATGTGAAAAGTGGCGACTTCCCCAATGAGTCGGAACGATATTGAGCATTTTAAATACGTACAAATGCAGACTTCATCGTCGAACCAGTTGAAAAGCTCACGGTTTATCAATATGTGCGTGGCAAACTGGTTTTTACACCTTTATGTGTTTTCGCTGATACCATTGCTTTATGCACAGAATTGGCAACTACACGGCGAAAACAGTATGGTGGCTTGGGCTGTGGTGGCTTTTGCGGTGGGAATGATTATTCCCGGTCCGTTTGGCGCACACATGATGGAATGCCGCTCGCGTAAGGAGGTGTTTCTGAAGGCTATGGTAGTGATTGGCATCTTTCCTACGATAGGTTATGTATATGCTCCGCATCCAGCATGGTTGATTGTGCTTCATGGCATACAAGGTATGGCTTTCGGTGTGGCACAAACTGCTTTGGGTACCACGTTGGTAAATGATGTGCTAAAATCGAAACAGCGCGATAAGGGCGATGTGATTTATGCTTGGGCCGGTCGTTTGGGCATTCCGTTAGGTTTGTTCTTGGGTTTCCTGCTCTTGCATTTTATGACCATAGAGTCAGCTTTTTGGTGGTCTTTGGTAACTTGTATGTTGTCCTTTTTAGTGGTAGCGCAAACACAGGTTCCGCTCAAGGCCCCCGTAAAAGTGCCCTTAATCACCTTTGATCGCTTCTTTCTGCCCAAATCATTTCCGCTCATGCTTTCCATGTTTGCTGCACCCTGGCTGATGGGACGAGTTGTGGGTAATGGCGTTGCGGCAGCAACCTGTCTTTGCATGGCTTTAGGAGCCTTTCTGGCCTTTGTTGAGCAGATATTGCTTCGTAAGCGTTTGGGTCAGCAAGTAGCCGTATGTGCAGGCTATGTGCTTTTGTTGCTCTCGTGCATATTGCTAGCTATGCCGGGTGTTTACAGCACCTATATGGTCTATGTTTTAATTGGTTTTGCTGTAGGAACTGTATCTTCCCGTCACTTGATAGAATGGATACTGAAGGCCGAGCATTGTCAGCGTGGTACAGCCCAAAGCACTTATATGCTTTCTTGGCGCCTTAGTTTTGCTCTTGGCTTTGTTATTAGTACTCTTTGTGGTATGCAAACAATAGCCTATGATGTAACAGTTGTGGCTCTGTCAATGGTTATTTATCTGTTGTTTCGCTTTCGCACCAAAGCTGCATAGGTTGTCTGTTGGCTAGCCTGTTAGACATCTTTTGAACTCATGAAATAAAAAAGGCACCTGCTACATGTCATTCAAATTGAATGCGTGGTAGCAGGTGCCTTTTGTTTGTAAACGTATGCAGCGAATGTTTGGCAGCAGTTGTGAGTGTGCTAACCCGTTTAGGGATAATGCTAATCGTTTGGCGACCCTTTTAGTTTCGTCGTTGCATTTTTATCGGGGAAAGCAAAATGTTTTATCGTGCCATTCGGTAAAGGGTTCTTCCTCTGTCAATGGTCGATGTGTTGTAGGCTCTCCTTGTGCATTGAAACAGACTATTTCATTGCGCAGAACTTGCCCGTTGGGCAATATAACGCGCGAAAAAGCTATATTACAGTTTGTATAGGTCATTGTTAACGGAAATGAGGACGCAGCTCGCGTAGGGTGTCGGCTCGGTGAAGACTGTCGCGGAGTCGTTGGCGAGGTGTTTCTTCGTTTGTGGTCCGGCTTGAAGTGGCAGAATCCGTGTTTACACTATTTGTGGGCTTATCCGTAGCTTTCGGCTCCTCGGTGCGTTCTCTGATACGTAATAATTGGAAATCGTACAGATGAAGCAGACGGGGGCGTTCGGTCCACGGTGCATTTTGGTAAATAAATCCGCTGACGCGCTTTACCTTTTGTTGCCCGATATTCATTACCAGCGTTTGAGTGCCAGATGAATAAATATCGAAGGTTCTAACGTCGATTGAATCGTTGTCGTATTCAATAGCTAACAATGCTTCGGCCTGTTTTGCTCCTTCATGGTAAATCCAATCGACCTTAAACTTCCAAATCAAACGGTCGTTGGCTTTGAATGCTGTGTCTGCCTTTTCTGAAAACAGGAAGCGGTTTTTACCCTTAGAACTGAGTAGGGTGTAGTTGCTGTTATTCCAGATATTGAGCGAGTCGCCCGAAGCAGATTGTGTACCGGCTGCGAGGAATGTAGGCGATGTTTGATCAACGTTTCCGCTTTCTTCGGCCAGTCGTTTGTAAATGTCGCTTAACTTATCGGTATGGCGTGCATACCATTCCATTGAGCGGTCAAAAGTGGCTTGGTCAATGTCGTATTTGGTGTAGACGGCCTGCTGATAGTAGCGTGTAAAGTAGTTGATGCTATCGGGGGCATGTTGCATAGCCATTCCTTGTGCTAAATGATAGTCATAAAGTACTTTCTCCATTTTGCTTTCAGACAATACACCGTCTGGAACTCCGGGCTTACAGGAGTAAATGAATACGATAGATGCCCAAAAAGTGGCTAACTGAATGAAACGATGAAGCATTATGCTGAATAATTTATTTTGAAGAAGGAAGCAGCCCTTCTGACATCAGAGTTTTACTATAAAATAAGGCTAAAGCCACAGCTCCGCAACTGATAGCTGCATCGGCAAAATTAAATATGGCTCCGAAGAATATATCACCACCTACTAAAGGCATCCATTCCGGCCAGGTGAATAAGGGAAAGTAGAACATATCAACGACTTTACCTGATAAAAAAGAACCATAACCTTGTCCGAACGGAACGAGTTCGGCGGGCATACCGTAAGGCTGGCTTTCGCTGAAAATTAACCCGTAGAACATGTTGTCTATGATATTTCCGGCTGCTCCCGAAATAACTAATGCCAGGCAGATAATTAGTCCGTATGGTGCCTTGCGCTTGATGTAACGGGTGAGTACGACGACAAAAAACGCAATGGCAAAAATGCGGAATATGGCTAAAATCATGGTGCCGATAAACTGCATGCCAAAAGCCATACCGCGATTTTCAGTGAATAATAGCTTAAACCATTCCGTGACGTTGACACTTTCGTAGAGAGAAAAGGTGGTTTTTATTTCTATTTTGATGAGTTGGTCAACGATGATGACGAAAAGAATTACCAGTATGGCAATAATTGAACGTGAGGATAATCGCATAGAATGTCGTGGATAGTTGAAGTGTCGCTTGAATTTCCGACGATTTTTAAAGAAGATTAGGGCCGTATTATTCATTCAGAAACAGAATCATCTGCTCAAAAACTTTATCAGACAATAAACATACTATTTCCCCCATTTCGAGGTTCAAACATGAATTCACAAGAGGTGATATTCTATTATTTCATGCACATTCCTGTGCACAAAATACATTGTAAAACACGAAATGGGGGAAATAGAATAATATTGATTCATTTAATCCTTGCGGTCTTTCATTTGCTTGGCTTCAATGGTCAAAGTGGCGTGGGGTACTGCGCGTAAACGTTCCTTAGGTATGAGTTTGCCTGTAACGCGGCAGATACCATAAGTCTTATTTTCAATGCGGATGAGTGCAGCTTGCAAACCTTGGATAAACTTTTGCTGGCGTGCAGCCATCGTTGTAAGTTCTTCCTTAGTCTGCGTCATTGAGCCTTCTTCCAATACTTTGTAAGTAGGCATGGTATCATCTACATCGTTGCCGCTACGATTTGTGAGCGTGTCCATCATCTGCTGATAGTCGCGACGAGCCAATTCGAGTTTGTCGAGAATAATCTGCTTGAACTCAGCTAATTCTTCGTCTGTATAACGTGTTTTTTCTGCCATGGTATGATTAAGTTTTAAATGAATAATGTTGTTTCCGTGAAAATAAGCCAAGGGTCTGCAAAGCCCTTGTTACAGGGCTTTGCAAACCTTTAAGCTTAAAATATCATTACTGTTTTTCGATGAACATCAACACCTTGAATTCTTCGAAGTTGAATTCCTGAGCGTTGGCGGGCATCTCTTCAGCCAGCGTTACCTTGTCGGCCAAAACCTGCGAAGCAATGTAGTCCTTGAAGGTCTCAACAGCTTCGGCCAGAGGCGACTGAGCCGGAACGGTGATGGCAATGCGGTCGGTAATTTCGAATCCGCTTTCCTTACGGAAGGTTTGGATACGTTTTACCACTTCGCGAGCCAATCCTTCGGCACGCAGTTCAGGCGTAATGGTCAAGTCAAGGGCAACAGTCAATGAGCCTTCGTTGGCAACCGTCCAGCCGGGAATGTCTTCGCTGATAATTTCTACGTCAGCACGTTCGATAACTGCCGGATTGCCTTCAACTTGCAGTGTGATTTGTCCTTCTTGGTCAAGCGTGTTGATTTCGTTCTGCGACATGGCAGTAACTGCAGCGTTGACAGCTTTCATCAATTTGCCGAACTTCTTGCCCATTACTCGGAAGTTACATTTCACCTTCTTTTCGAGCATGTTGGCATCAACGAAGCACAATTCCTTGACATTAACTTCGTCAAGAATCAAGCGTTTTACGCTTTCAAGATCATCGCGAAGTTGTGCGTCGGTAACGGGTACAGAAATGCGTTGCAGCGGTTGACGAACAATTACCTGTTCCTTCTTGCGCAATGAAAGAACCATTGAAGTGATTCTTTGTGCAAGTTCCATGCGGCGTTCAAAATCCTTGTCGATGAAACTTTCGTCTGCGCAGGGGAATTTTGCCAAGTGTACGCTTTCGGCAGCACCTGCTACGCCCTTGGTCAAATCGCCATACAGACGGTCTGCGTAGAAAGGAGCAATCGGAGCCATCAGTTTGGCCACTTCTACCAAGCAGGTATAAAGTGTCTGATAGGCACTGAGTTTATCCGTATTCATTTCGCCACCCCAGAAGCGCTTGCGGCTCAAGCGTACGTGCCAGTTTGAAAGATTGTCGATAACGAACGACTGAATCATACGTCCGGCGCGGGTAGGTTCATATTCTTCGTAAGCAGCACTTACTTCCTTAATCAAGGTGTTGAGTTCTGACAGAATCCAACGGTCAATTTCGGGACGCTCTGCCAGAGCCACCTGTTCAGCTTCAGGGTTGAAGTTGTCGACGTTGGCATACATGGCAAAGAAAGAATACGTCTGGTAAAGTTTACCGAAGAAGGTACGGGCAACTTCCTGCACACCTTCCTCATCGAACTTCAGGTTGTCCCAAGGTGAAGAGTTGGTAATCATGTACCAACGCAGGGGGTCAGAGCCGTACTGCTTGATGCAACCGAAGGGTTCAATGGCATTGCCCAAACGCTTCGACATCTTATTTCCGAATTTGTCGAGTACAAGGCCGTTGCTGATTACAGCTTTAAATGCTACGCTGTCGAATACCATAGTAGCAATGGCATGAAGCGTAAAGAACCAACCACGGGTTTGGTCAACACCTTCGGCAATGAAGTCGGCAGGGTAAACCGTGCGGTTGTCCAAAACTTCTTTGTTTTCGAAAGGATAGTGAATCTGTGCGTAAGGCATAGCACCAGAGTCGAACCAAACGTCAATCAAGTCAGTTTCGCGCTTCATGGGTTTGCCAGTCGGTGAAACCAATACTATATTATCTACGTACGGACGGTGAAGGTCGATGCGGTGATAGTTTTCAGTTGAGTAGTCACCCGGAACGAAACCGTTATCCTTCAGCGGGTTCGACTGCATAATTCCAGCCTCAACGCTCTTTTCGATTTCCTGATAGAGTTGTTCGATAGAGCTGATGCAGATTTCTTCGCGCGTTTCAGCATTTCGCCAAATGGGAAGGGGAGTACCCCAGTAACGTGAACGGCTCAAGTTCCAGTCGTTCAGGTTTTCAAGCCATTTGCCGAAACGTCCGGTACCGGTTGATGAAGGTTTCCACAGGATAGAATTGTTAAGTTCCATCATGCGTTCTTTCAGCGCAGAACTGCGGATGAACCAACTGTCGAGCGGGTAGTAGAGTACCGGTTTGTCAGTACGCCAGCAGTGCGGGTAGTTATGGACATGCTTTTCAATTTTGAAAGCCTCGCCAGCCTGCTTCATTTCCATGCAAATAACGATGTTCAGGTCCTCAGCCTTTTCAGCAGCCTTGTCATCGTATTTGCCGTTTTGGTTGAATTTGGGGTCATACGCATTTTTAACGTAGTCGCCAGCATGGTGAGCATAAGCCTCCTTATTCAAGCATACATTGCAGAAGTTTTCGTCCAACTCGTCAATCAGGTAGTATTTACCCGTAAGATCAACCATCGGGCGCGTTTCTCCAGCCTTGTTAATCAAGAACAATGAAGGAATGCCTGCATCTTTAGCAACCTTGGCGTCGTCTGCACCGAAAGTCGGAGCAATGTGTACGATACCCGTACCATCTTCCGTAGTAACATAATCGCCGGGGATTACGCGGAAGGCCAACTCTTCGAGTTCAACGAAGTTGTCGAATCCAGCTGAGAAGCACTTGTCGGCATGAGCTGCCGCATATTCTTTAACGAACGCAGCCGCATTTTCGTCAACCTTTTCGGTAGGTTTCACCCACGGCATAAGCTGTGCATAGTGCATGCCTACGAGTTCGGCACCTTTCCACTGTCCAACTACACGGTAAGGAATTACCTTGTCGCCCGGTTTGTATGCATCGAAATCTGCATTTTCGCCTTCGGGTTTAACGTAAGCCGAAAGTCTTGACTGCGCAACAACGGCAGTCATCGGTTCGCCATTGTAGGGGTTGAAGGTTTCAACAGCCACATAGTCAATGTTCGGTCCGACGCAGAGTGCTGTGTTCGAAGGAAGGGTCCACGGAGTCGTAGTCCAAGCCAAGAAATAAGGCTTACCCCATTTTGTCATTTCGGGTTTCGGGTCGAGAATGGCAAACTGGGCAGTAACCGTGGTGTCCTTAACGTCGCGGTAGCATCCCGGCTGGTTGAGTTCGTGCGAGCTGAGGCCGGTGCCGGCTGCGGGAGAGTAAGGCTGAATGGTGTAGCCCTTATAAAGCAAGCCCTTGTTGTAAAGTTGTCCGAGCAACCACCACAAAGTTTCGATATACGAGTTTTCGTAAGTGATGTAAGGATTTTCCATATCAACCCAATAGCCCATCAAGTGGCTAAGGTCTGTCCATTCCTGGGTAAACATCATTACGTTTTGGCGGCAACGGGCATTGTAATCTTCAATAGAGATTGATTTACCGATGTCTTCTTTCGTGATGCCGAGTTCTTTTTCTACGCCTAATTCAACGGGCAGACCGTGGGTATCCCAACCGGCCTTACGTTTCACCTGGAAACCCTGCATGGTTTTGTAACGGCAGAATACGTCCTTGATGGTACGTGCCATCACATGGTGAATACCCGGGTGTCCATTAGCTGAAGGAGGGCCTTCAAAAAATACGAAGGAAGGACAGCCTTCACGTTCGCTCATACTTTTATGGAACAAGTCCTGCTTGTCCCATTCTTTGAGTACAGCCTCGTTTACCTCATAGAGGTTCAATCCGGTGCGTTCGGTAAATATCATAATTTCAGTATATTATTGTCTAACTGGTATGAATTTTTGCATTGTTCATTATTTCCCGTTAAAGCAGTTTCCTTTTATCCGAGGAAAAATGAGATTTCTTGCTTTGTGAAAGTCAGGTGCAGTTCGCTGAAAAGCCCTAATATTCTAAGCGAATGCAAAGTTAGTGCAAATGAAAGAATTTGCAAAGTAAGTAGGTATTGAAAATATACAAATATTTCTACGAAACCCGTTGATTTTCTTAATTTTATTCCCTGCGGTTTAGGGAAATGTAGAAATGGCGTGGGCGAAACCATGTTGGTGTGCATGGGGTTCAGACAGCTCTATTTATCTTTATGTCTTTCCAAGTCGGTGAATAGCCTGAAGAGTTAAGCGTTTCAGATATTCATTGACGAAAAATCAGTTTGGTGTAAAATAAATTCCATGCTTGTTGCGTGCAGGGTAGTTTTAACAATTGTCTAAACAAAAGTGAAAGTTGGAGACCTTCTTCTGCGTTCACTTCAAGGCGAAACATGCACGTTTGAATCCGATTTAGTGGCTCGCTTGAAAGCATTGATTATCAATAATTCCGCGATTGTTGAAACTAGCTCGGAAGAAATTCTAACAAGCTCGGAACTAATTTCAACAAGCTCGGAACTAATTCCGACAATCGGGGAGAAAATTTGAAGAGGCGGTTGCTCTGCGGCTCAAACTGCTGAAAACAGACGGAAAATCGGGTTAAGGATTTAATAATATTTTACTTTTTAAGAGGATGGTTGCTTAACATTTCCTGCGAAGGGAAATGTTGCTCGATAAAGCAATTTGTGCAGGGACAACGGTTTTCGTTGTTTCGTTATGTTATTCCTTTTTTCCCATATTCATGTGCTGCGTGGGATAAAAACGACTCGGTTTGCATCATTCTTGCGAATAAATCAAACCGAGTCGGTGTGCGAGAGTATTATTGTTTGAATGTACGGGCAAATTCCGTATTTCTTTCCCTTTCGATAATCGAAATCAGCTTATCGTTGAAAGCGGTAGCTTGAATCAGCTCTTCAATGTTCAGGTGCATACGGTAACGCCAATATTGATTGGGATTGGCCGGCACATTGATTTGCTCGCATTCGGGATGTGGGCTTCTTAAGGAAGGTGAAATGGCGAGCAGGTCCTGCAACGACAGCAAGCAAAGCATAGACGGACTCTGGATATGACGCGTTACTACATCTTCGCAAATCTCGGGCGAAGCCTCGTCAGGTGCTTCGCCCCCATGATGCAAGACATCGTGCCAGAAGGTCTGCGTTTGTTCCCTGTTTTCGAGCCACCATAAGCGTAGCGGCGCCATGTCGTGCGTGGCAATGGTTGCTACGCTGAAGTATGGGTTGCGACGCAAATCGTCGAAACGCACTCCGTACGTTTTAGGCATACGCTGTATTTCGAGTGACAAAATGCGCAAACGTTCCAACACCCCTTTAACCGAAGCAGGCACCATGCCCAAATCCTCGGCGCAGGGTAGCATACCTTCGTCCGTCAGAGGGTGCAGGTGGATGGCAGGTTGCGCCGTGTCGCGGCATTGCGTGATGGGCGGTATTTTTTTCAAAGCCTCATCTGCCCAGAACTGGTTATGTCTTTCGTAGAAGAAGTTGTCGTGCAGTTTGTTGAAGGCATGCTTGTCCGAATCGCTCAATGCAGCAAATACCCGCGTGTGCTGTGCTGCAATGCGCGGATGATAATGTTGCGGCTTTTCGGGGTCGGCAATAAACAATACTTCAGTACTCAGTTGCAGCAGCAAATCGCGTTCCTTTTCGTTGCTGACCAGTTCATTTATCTTTCGCTGATAGTTATAGGGATGTTTGAGCCTATATACATTGTCAGTCTGTTCCAGATATTTTTCCTTGAAATCCGTAGTCAGTTTCAGGTCTGCATCAATGTAGGCGGCACTGAAATGCGGTGTGGCGTATGTTTCGGGGTCAAGGCTGAATCCGAATTGCGCAACCTCGCTCTTTGTAAAGGGTAGGGCTGGGCGGAAACGTCCCAAAATGCCGTAGATATGTTCAGAAGGTATTTCCCATATTCTGAAAAAGCCCAGCACATGATCAATGCGGTAAGCATCGAAGTAGTTTTTCATGTGCTCAAATCTGCGTCGCCACCAGGCATACCCGTCAAGGGCCATAGCCTCCCAATTATAGGTTGGGAATCCCCAATTCTGTCCCTGTACGGCAAAGTCGTCGGGAGGAGCACCAGCCTGTCCGTCAAAGTGGAACAAGTGGCTGTCGACCCATGCTGCCACACTGTTGGGGCAAATGCCGATGGGGATGTCGCCTTTGAGTATGACACCCAGATTCTGTGCCTCGTTGTGAACAGCCTGCAACTGTCGGTGGAGCAAGAATTGTACAAACTTGTAATAAGTTATTTCAGCATCCAGTTCGGGAGCATCAACGGCGCGTTCACCCTCCTTTTTAAGAGGCCATTCACGGAAATTTGATGTGTGGAAATAGTCGCGATACGCACAAAAACGCGCGTAATCGTTTAACCAATGTTCATTGTCCGTTTTGAAAATCTTGAAGTCGGCTGTTTTTATGACTGCCGACCCGATTTCTTCGAATAGCGCTTTTGTGAAGTCCGTTTTCAGTTTGAATGCAGCCTCATAATCCACGACCGGCAGTTCGTTCAGGGGTTTGGCCAGTGGCGCAAAACGCTTGAAAGCCTGCGTATGTTTCCATTCGCGTGCATCGAGGTAAATGGGGTGCAGAGCAAATACCGAAATACCATTATACGGGTAAGAATCGCGCCATGTGCCGCTATGTGTCGTGTCGTTGATGGGCAGTAGTTGCACGGCGTTCAGAGCAGTTTGTGCAGCCCAGCGCACAAACAAGCGTAGGTCGCCAAAGTCGCCGATGCCGAAGCTGCCCTGACTTTTAAGTGAAAACACGGGGATTACGCAGCCCACTCCTTTCCAAAGGGGTTGTTCGATATTGGGCTTTTCATCCTGCCGTATGATCGAAGTTGAAGTAGGTAAATCGTGCGAACGCAGCGAGCGGTTGTTACCTTTTTCCCAAATGACATGCTTCGGTTCCTGGGGGTCGACGAGTATGTATTTGTATTCAATGCCACTTTTGAAGTCAGTACGGTTCAGTTTCACCGACCATTCGTACGTGCCGCTTCGTTGCAGCAAGCGAGCTTTGCGCGGGTCCCAATTACCCCATTCGGGCGTATTGCCCACCATGGCCCATTTATAATTGCCCGATGGAGGCAGAGCATGTACAAGCAGCAGACAAGGTGCAGACAGATGCTCCAAATATAATTCGTCGGCTCCCCGCGGCTTCATAATACATTGGCTGAATGCCGAGCGCAGAAATACGGGGTCGATGGTATCGTCAGCCCATGAGTCGATAAACAGAATTTCAGACCGATGGTTAAAGTAGAACATTCGCCAGCAATTCTGTTCATTTCTTATCGCGTTCCCATTACAATCTGTTACGCGGTAGGCATAACGAATATGCTGCGCGCAGTCGTCGGTATGTATAGTGGTTTTCCAGCATATACCGTCGTCGGCGTGCAGCAAAGCATATTTTATATCGTTGCGGTCAATGGCATAGCATAATTCGATATGCTCGCCTTGGTTCGTTTGGTATGGAAGTTCAAAATGTAAGATTTTCATGGTGTTAAATTAAGAAGAAAACTAAATGGGGCAAACAGCGTCTTTGTCCGTTTTCGGTGTATTCAGCCGGTGTGAGGCGCCAAACAGATAAAAGCCCATTATTCGGTAAAAGTAGGAATAAAAATTGGATTTTACATATTGATTTGGCAAAAATTGGTGTAAAGTGTATTCTCGTGAAAAAAAAATTACGATTTTCTTTGTTCAAATTATTGTTGTCTGTATATTTGCAACATCATTTAAGGCTGTACCGGTTAGATTGGGATACTCATCAATAATTACTTGAAAACCGAGATCAGTTAGCTTGTTAATGGCGTGCCGATATGCGCTTGCGTAGGGTCGGATTACAGAGGCAGGTTAACCCTCAAATCTTTATTTCGCTCGGAGTTTCATCACATCACTGGTACAGCCATTTTTGCGTTTACTCGATTGCTGATGAAAACGAACAACCTCATCGCATTCTCAATGTAAGTCAATCGGGAGTGTGTGCAGCTGATGGTTTTGTTTGTAAACAGAATGGAAACTTTCAGTCAAGTCATTTCACTTTCGTAACCTCTATCGTTCTCATGCAAAACGGATTTATCAAAGTAGCAGCGGGTGTTCCCGCAGTCAGAGTGGCAGATTGCACTTTTAATATTCAGCATATTGAAAGCATGATAGCCACGGCCGATGGTCAGGGTGCTGAAATTATTTGTTTGCCTGAACTTTCCATAACGGCTTATACCTGTCAGGATTTATTTCAGCAGCAATTATTGCTTGATCAAGCCGAAGCATCGTTGCTCAAACTCATGGAGTTTAGCATGAACCTTAATATCACGACACTCGTGGGTGTGCCAATCGCTTATGGTTCCATGCTTTTTAATTGTGCTGCTGTTATTCAGCGCGGCAAAATTTATGGACTTGTTCCCAAAACGTATATTCCTAATTATAAAGAGTTTTACGAACAGCGTTGGTTTGCATCGGCCAATCTGCTTCCTGAAAATGCCGAAGTGCGTTTCTGCGGGCAAACCATCCCTCTGAGTAAAAATCTGCTTTTTACCACCACCCATTGTACCTTTGGCATTGAAATATGCGAGGATATATGGTCGCCCGTTCCCCCCAGCAATCATTTGGCTTTGGCCGGTGCCGACATTGTGTTTAACCTCAGTGCCAGCAACGACCTTATTGGCAAGGCCGATTATCTGCGCAGCCTGATTGCCAATCAAAGTGCTCGTTTGCTCTGCGGTTACGTTTATGCCAGTTGCGGATATGGCGAAAGTACGCAGGATCTCGTGTTTGGCGGACGTGCCTATATCAGCGAAAACGGACACATCTTGGCCGAAGGCAAGCGTTTCTCGATGCAGGAGCAAATTGTTTACGGCGAAATCGACGTAGAGCGTTTGCGTGCTGAACGACGCATGAATACCAGTTTTGCAGCTGCACACAGCGTGGAGCACATAAGCAGCATGCGCGAAATAGAACTTGAGCCTTTTACCACCAATGTGCCGTTCAGTTTAACCCGCCCGATTGATGCTCACCCCTTTGAACCCAAAGGAAGCCGAGCCGACGAACGCTACGAAGAAATAATCTGTATGCAGAGTTCGGCACTGGCTCGACGCATTGAACACACCAATGCCCGCACTGTAGTTGTAGGTATCAGTGGTGGACTTGATTCTACGCTGGCACTGTTGGTAGCCGTTCATGCTTTCGACTGTCTGCAACGCGACCGCCGAGGTATCATTGGCGTAACCATGCCGGGATTCGGTACCACCGACCGAACTTATACCAATGCGCTCAATCTGATGAAACAGTTGGGTGTAACCATTCGCGAAATCAGCATTGTCGATGCCGTGAAGCAGCATTTCAAGGATTTGGGACACGACATTCAAGTGCACGACCTTACTTACGAAAACTCACAAGCCCGTGAGCGTACACAAATATTGATGGACGTGGCCGGCCAAATGGGCGGTTTCGTGGTGGGTACAGGCGACTTGAGCGAACTGGCCTTAGGATGGGCTACTTACAATGGCGACCACATGAGCATGTACGGTGTGAATGCCTCTATTCCTAAAACAATGGTGAAGCACTTGGTGCGTTGGGCTGCCGAAAACATGGCCGATGAGGCCAGCCGGGTTACTCTGCTTGATATTATCGACACCCCGATTAGCCCCGAATTGATTCCCGCCGACGATAATGGTGAAATCAAGCAAGTAACCGAGGATTTGGTTGGTCCCTACGAATTGCACGACTTTTTCCTTTATTATACGCTTCGTTATGGTTTCCGTCCGCAAAAAATCATGTATTTGGCTCAGCGTGCTTTTGATGGTAACGGTAATGGAACCTTCTATCCTGAAGATGTAATACGTAAGTGGTTGCAAACCTTCTTCCGCCGTTTCTTTACGCAGCAGTTCAAGCGTTCGTGTCTGCCCGACGGCCCCAAAGTAGGCACATGCTCTTTGAGCCCCCGTGGTGACTGGCGTATGCCTTCGGATGCAAGTTTTGCCGCATGGCTTAACGATTTGGAATTACCCAGCGAGGACGACAAAACCATCTTATCCTAAAAGTAGCTCATGAATCGTTTGTTATCGCTGTGTTTTTTACTGCTCTGCTGTGTGCAGATACATGCTGAACGTCAAGCTGACTTTTTCGTGCGTGTTTTGCCCGATCGTGAAACACTGTTTGCTGGCGACAGCATGCTCGTTTCTGTAGTGCTTTACTCCGTACATCCCATAGCCCAAGCCGAATGTTCCGGCAAGTTTAAGGTAAAGGGTGATAAATGCTCAGTGCGCCCTCTTCATATCCGTCGTGACGAAACGGCCGGACGGGTGCGCGAAGGTAACCGCTTGTTTTATACCCTGGTTTGGGAACAGTACGTAGTGGCTCCTGGCTCTTCGGGAAGTTATAGTCTGCCTTCGCTCAAATTTAAGGCCGATGTTCAGGAAATCATCAGCATGCCCGATATCTTTGATCAAATGATGGGAGCTCGGCCTGAGTATCGGATGCACAAAGTAGAAGCAGCATCTGAACCTTTTACATTTAAGGTAAAGGAAAAGCCTTTACGCAGTACGCGCGAAATGATGCGTAGTACCACTGTTATTTAGCAGGTTTGCGAGCAATATCTTTGTAAACCGTTACTTTTTACGATTGTCGACGCTAATGATTTATGCCTTATGTCTTCGAAGGTGTAAATCGTTAGCGTTTTTATATAGAAAAAGGACTGATTCTATTTGTTGAAATCAGCCCTCAGTTTACATAAAGTAGGCATTCAAGGTATATTTATGTCACACCAGCCTCCAATCATTATTTCACAGGAGTCACTGAATAGCCTTGTCGTTTGAGAAGATTCAAGATACCTCTTTTACCCATCAAATGACCGCAACCTACGGCGAAAAGTGTAGGTTGGCTATTCATGATGTTTGGCATGCATTCGGCCCATTTTCTGTTGCGGTTGTAAATCAAAGCATCCTCTTCTTCGGGTAAAGCATCCACAGCTGTACCAAATTTCTTGTTCATCGCAGCCTCCAGTTTTTTCAAATCCTGGGCCATGTAAGCTTCAGTCATTTTACGGGCCTGCTGCTCCATATCCTCCAAATGATTAACGGTAGCAAGCAATTGTTCTGCTTGACGTTGCAGACTTTGTGAATCAAACAACATGTTTATCTGGGAGTCAATAGTTTCTAAGGCCGTAACCTTCTTTCCTTGTTTTTGAGCTTCGGTCTGGAACCAACCGTCCAGTTGCTGTTTGGGATTGAATCCGGGGATGGCTTTTATCGCAATCACCACACTCAGTTGGGTAGTGATAAAGGATGGTTTCACCATATTCATCAAATCTATTAAGTCCACCCCAATCAGTTTTTTTATTCTAACGGACAGAGTATCGTATTGTGCAGCTGTGTAAAGCGTGCGCAGGGTGGTATCACCCGGCATAATCACAGTTTGCTGAATTTTCTGGATAGTAGCAGGCGCTTGCATTTCGGCCATTACAATTTCGCCACACACCTGCTCCACATCGTTCATGGCTTGCTTAAACCCTGCGATACTATCTAATATAGACAGAGGAGCCAAATGATGAGTGCCTAAAATGTATGAAGCCTTGGGTAAATCTTTACCGGAAACTTTCCATAGCAACTGAGCCTTGGTGCTCAGAACCACGATGCAAAATAGCGTCATTAAAGTTGCAATTCTTTTCATGTCGTATCCCTTTTAATTGTTTGTTCCTTTCACTTCTCGATACTCCAAAATATCTCCCGGTTGGCAATCCAATTTCCGACAGATTGCTTCCAAAGTTGAAAAACGGATGGCTTTTGCCTTACCGGTTTTCAATATTGAGAGATTGACCGGCGTAATGCCAACTTAATCAGGCAGTTCGCCCAATGACATTTTTCGGCGAGCCATCATGACGTCAAGATTCACTACAATCATGTTTAAAATCGTTGAGTATTTATTTCTATTCGATATGCAAATAAAGTCGTTTTCTATGAATATACAAAACAAATTACTGAAAAGCGATAAGAACTTGTTCTAAAACACGTGTTTAAGGCATACCCCGTGTTTATTTTAAAAATACGCATCAGGGCATGCAGCGTTCAAATATTGTAGTAACTTTGCCTAAAATCAAAAAAGAATAGCACAATGGTGAAAAAAATAATGACGTGCCTGCTCTTTGCAGTTCTCGGACTGCAAGGTGGGGCACAAACCGTAGAGCCAGATGCTTCAGTCCGAAAATACTTTAGACAATATCAAACGAAAGGTTACGCGCCGGCTTCAGCCATAGGTATCGATTCTTTAAGAACCGAAATTTCATTACACGAAATACGCATCTATGCCAACGAGGCCTTTTGCTCACAATCATTTACTCCCGAAAAAGTAAAGCAAATTTATGCGGAGTTACAGCGCGTGTTGCCCGCACCCTATAATGCCTATCGCATTACTGTGGTCAATAAAAAAGGCATATCCATTGAAGAACTTGTGCCCAATATCTTACGCACCGACATCGGAGATGCTTCGCGACTTTGGGGCGATATACGCTACAATGGTACACCTTGGGTACAAAATATGTCGAAGCCTTATCGCATCACCAACGGACTTCAACACCGACATCTATTTATATGGGCCAGTCATGGTCGTTACTTTGCAGGCGATGTGTGGAAATGGCAGCGGCCTTACCTTTTTGCAACCACTGAAGACCTGCTTACTCAATCCATTGTGTATCCATTTCTGATGCCGATGCTCGAAAATGCCGGAGCCATAGTTTGCAGTCCGCGCGAGCGCGATTATCAGACAAACGAAGCAGTGGTCGACAACGACATGCCACAGCGTATGGGACAGTATGTCGAAGTGTCGCAATCCGGAGCAACGTGGACGGCGTCAGCCGATTCTGTCGGTTTCTTGCCCCCAACCCACTTGTTGGCCGATTCGGTGATGCCTTTTCGTAGCGGAACGTATCGCATGGTGCAAACCACTTCTCGCCGTTCACGGCTTGCCACTGCCACCTGGACCCCTAACATTCCGCAATCAGGACGTTATGCCGTTTATGTAAGTTATGCTTCGCGTCCGAACAGTGTGCCCGATGCACATTACACCGTGTTTCACAAAGGGGGACGCACCTCATTCACCGTTAATCAGCAAATGGGGGGAAGTACTTGGCTGTATTTGGGTACATTCGAATTTGAAGCCGGCAGTTCAACCCAAGGACGTGTGGTGCTGACTAATCATAGCAACTATCGCGGTGTAGTAACAGCCGACGGTGTACGCTTTGGTGGAGGTATGGCACAGACCGTGCGCGAACAGTCGGGTACATCGGGTGTTCCGCGTTACCTTGAGGCAGCCCGCTACTATGCCCAATGGGCAGGCCTTCCCGACACCCTGTTCAACACCTCCGTCGGAATGAACGATTATGCCGACGATTTGCGCGTGCGCAGCAACATGCTGAATTACTTGGCCGGTGGCAGTGTGTATGTACCGAATAAGCCCGGAATGCGCATACCCTTTGAATTGGCATTGGCGCTGCATAGCGATGCCGGTTTCCATTCAGACCACAGCATTTTCGGTTCGTTGAGCATCTGTACAACCCAAGATGCCGAAGGCAATGCTTTTTATGGCTCAGGATTGTCGCGGCGCGCATCGCTCGACTTTTCCTCGCAGTTGATTAACAATCTGACAGCCGATTTGTCGGCTGTTTTCCAAACCCAATGGGTACGTCGCGAAAACTGGGACAGAAATTATGCCGAAACACGTATGCCAGCTGTACCCTCAGCTATACTCGAAATGTTTTCGCACCAGAATTTCACAGACATGAAGTATGGGCACGACCCGGTGTTTAAGTTCACCCTGGCCCGTTCGGTGTATAAAACCATTTTGCAGTTTGTGAATTTTGAACACGGCATCAAAACCTACACCGTGCAGCCATTGCCGGTACACCATTTTGCCGCTCAACTTTCGGCCGACGGAAAAAAAGTGCGCCTAAGCTGGAAGCCTCGCACCGATGCTTTGGAACCCACCGCCGAACCGATGGAGTACATTGTTTATACAAAAACGGGCAATGACGATTTCGACAATGGCACCTCGGTGGGCAATGCCACAGCCTGTGATGTAACCATTAGTCCGAACAAAGTATATGCCTTCAAGGTAACCGCCGTGAATGCCGGTGGTGAGAGCTTTCCCTCAGAAACTTTGTCGGCCTACTATTCGCCAACCGCAAAGAAACATGTGCTGATAGTCAACGGATTTAACCGTTTGAGCGGTCCGGCATGGGTCGAAACTCCCGACTCATTGGGTTTTGATTTGCAAAAGGATATGGGTGTGCCTTATATGTCGACAACCGCATTTTCTGGCAGACAGCGCAATTTTATTCCATCGGCTGCCGGACTTGAAGGAGAAGTGTCGCTCGGTTATTCAGGTCAGGAACTGATTGGTAAAAACATAGCAGGAAATACATTCAATTATCCTTGCGCTCATGGACTTTCCATTGCAGCATCCGGAGGCGAATATTCCTATTCGTCGGTGGGCAGTGATGCCTTTGCTACACCGGGATTTTCAACCAATAATTATGATGTGATCGACTACATAGCCGGTTTGCAGGTTCGCCGTCCCTATAATTTCAGGTCCTATCCTACGTTTTCACCGCAGATTCGCGAAAAAATATCCCGTTATTTGGATAATGGCGGTGCATTGCTGGTGAGTGGCAGTTTTATAGGCTCAGACAACGCGCACGACCAAGCTGAACGCCAATTCATCGAGGAAGTGTTGAAGTTTAAATACGATGGTACAGCCAAAGCCGACCCGAGTGCGCAGGTAACAGGACTGAACATGCGCTTTGATATTTACCGTCAGTCCACTCCGGAACATTACGGAGCCTCATCGCCCGATGCCCTGCTTCCGGCTTCGAAGCAAGCATTCAGCGCATTTGCATATAATGGAGGACAAGGAGCCGGGGTAGCTTACAAAGGCCGTAACTACCGCGTGATTTCCATGGGTTTCCCTTTTGAATGTATTAAGGATGTGGCAGTGCGTCATACAGCAATGAAGGCCATGTTGCATTTTTTGACTGATGACGCTAATTGATAGTAAACGCTTGTAATTTGTTCGAAAAGTACAAATTACAGGCGTTTTTTCTACAAAAGTGGCAAGAGTGAAATATAAGTTCTACATTTGTCATCGAGCAGATGTTGCACATGAAAGCATCGTTTTTGCATTCACCTTGAAATTCATTTTTCGTGTAATTAAAATATTGATACTATGGAAAATGCAAATGTACTATTTGGGTTAGTGCCGTTTGCCTCAGTTTTGGCACTGCTGTTTGCGTGGTATTTCTACGCACAGTTAAAGAAAACCTCTGAAGGAACTCCTCGGATGGTGTATATTGCAGATGCCGTACGCAAAGGAGCAATGTCTTATCTTCGGCAACAATATAAGGTCGTTGCATTGTTTTTTTCGATGGGACTTTATGGTATAAGGGGTGACAGGTTTGATTTTCGGTGTAGGCGGTGTGTCGGGTTTGCTTATTGGCAGACTGAGCACGGGCTTTGTACTTGCAGTGTTCATGGCCAATGTCGGCGGCGCATGGGACAATGCCAAAAAATACGTTGAAGAGGGTAACTTCGGCGGCAAGGGCTCAGAAGTTCACAAAGCTACCGTAGTGGGCGATACCGTTGGCGATCCATTTAAGGATACCGCCGGACCGAGTTTGAATATTCTGATAAAGTTGATGAGTATGGTAGCATCGTCATGGCAGGTTTAACCGTAAACTGGAGTCTGCTTTAATGAATTGGCAAACAGCATACTACGCACTACACACCTTTCTGCTACTGTTATTGAATAACCGCATTTGGCACATCTTTTGCAGTGTATATATTGAGTAGAAAGACCCTTTCTTGAAGGTTTACTCAAAACATATAAATATTGAGAACAATGGAAAAATTCAAAGATGTGATAGCCGGAAATACCCCCGTGCTTGTTGATTTTTATGCCACTTGGTGTCAGCCATGCCGTGCCATGCACCCCGTGCTTGAAGAAGTAAAAAAGACCTTGGGCGATAAGATTCGCATTATCAAGATTGATATCGACCGGTATCAAGCTGTGGCCGAGGAATACCGCATTCAGTCAGTACCTACGCTGCTGCTTTTCAGAAATGGCGAAATGCTTTGGCGACAAAGCGGCATGATGAGCAAGCCCGATTTGCTTGCTACACTCGATCCTTTTTTGTCGAGTATTTGAACAGACCAAAACGACCTAATGAGAACTCGCTGTTGAGCATCCTGTGCTTAACAGCGAGTTCGTTTTTTTAGGGTAAAGGGAACATAGACCAGCGTACGATATTTTTTTGTGTTTTCTGTGTAATATTTGTAGTTTTTTTTTTGCGTTGCATTCAGTTTCCATTATCTTTGCTTGTGCGAACTCACGCTGTCACCAAATTGGGATGCAGATTTGTGAGAACGTTGATGACTCAAATCAAAATAACAATCCTTATTTCTACAGAATCATGAATAAGATAATCCGTAAAGACCAATTTTCAGAGCGGGTGTTCCGCCTGGTTGTTGAAGCGCCTTTAATAGCCCGTTCGCGCAAGGCAGGCCATTTTGTGATTGTGCGCGTTGGTGAACACGGTGAACGTATGCCTCTTACCATTGCTGAGGCCGACCCGAAAGAAGGAACCATTTCGCTTGTGGTGCAAAAGGTGGGCGTTTCGTCAACCAAATTGTGTCATTTAGAAGTGGGCGATTACATTTCGGACGTGGTAGGTCCGTTGGGAAAGGCTACACATATCGAAAACTTCGGTACAGTAGTTTGTGCCGGTGGTGGTGTAGGTGTGGCTCCGATGTTGCCCATTGTTCAGGCTTTGAAGGCAGCCGGTAACAGAGTGATTACCGTGTTGGCGGGCAGAACAAAGGATTTGATTATTCTTGAAGAAGAAATGCGTGCTTCGAGCGACGAGGTTATTATCATGACCGACGATGGAAGCTACGGACAGAAGGGTTTGGTTACCGAAGGCATTGAAAGTGTTATTCAGCGCGAAAAGGTGGATAAATGCTTTGCCATTGGTCCGGCTATCATGATGAAGTTCGTTTGCTTGCTTACGAAGAAGTATGAAATTCCGACAGACGTTTCGCTGAACACCATCATGGTCGACGGAACGGGTATGTGCGGTGCTTGCCGTATTACTGTAGGCGGACAGACGAAGTTCGTTTGCGTTGACGGACCGGAGTTCGATGGACACCAGGTAGATTTCGACGAGATGCTGAAGCGTATGGCGGCTTTCAAGCCCGAAGAAGTGGCAGCCGACGAGGAAGTGAAAAAGCATCCCGAATTGCTTGAAGTGCCAGAGTGTACGAACCACGGCGAATGCAATGGAAAGGCTGAAAATGAACCTTGCGATTCAGCAGATTGTGAATGCATGGCTGTTGCCGAGGACGATGACAAGAGTCGCGATGTAGCCTGGCGCAAAGAGCTGAGAAGCAGCATGAAGCCTAAGGAACGTCTGGCCATTGAGCGTTGCCAAATGCCGGAACTCGAACCGCAGTACCGTGCGCGTAAATTGAAAGAAGAAGTTAACCAAGGACTCACTGCCGAAATGGCGCAACGTGAGGCACATCGCTGTTTAGACTGTGCCAACCCCGGCTGTGTCGAAGGTTGTCCGGTCGGAATTGATATTCCCCGATTCATCAAACATATAGAAAAGGGCGAATTCATGCAGGCTGCACATACGCTCAAGGAAACCAGTGCATTGCCGGCTGTGTGCGGACGTGTTTGTCCTCAGGAAAAACAGTGCGAAAGCCGTTGTATCCATCACAAAATGAATTCAAAGCCCGTGGCCATCGGTTATCTGGAGCGTTTCGCAGCCGACTACGAACGTCAGCAACTTACGGCTAAGGGCGATGCTGCTGTGGCACATCATACAGAAACTTCGGAAAACAAGCAAAAAATTGCTGTAGTTGGTAGTGGCCCTGCCGGTCTTTCTTTTGCAGGCGAAATGACGAAACGCGGCTATGCAGTCACAGTGTTCGAAGCCTTGCACGAAATTGGCGGTGTGCTGAAATATGGTATTCCCGAGTTCCGTTTGCCTAATGAAATTGTTGATTTCGAAATCAACAACTTGCGTGCAGCTGGTGTCGAATTTGTAAAGGATTGTATCATTGGTAAAACAGAAAGCGTTGAGGATTTGTTCCAAAAGCAGGGTTTTGCCGGTGTGTTCGTAGGCTCAGGAGCCGGTTTGCCTAACTTTATGGGCATTCCGGGTGAAAATGCAACGGGTGTGATGTCAAGTAATGAGTACCTGACACGTGTGAACCTGATGGATGCTTCGAACCCCGAAAGCGATACGCCGGTTCCTTTTGCCAAACATGTGGCTGTGGTCGGTGGTGGTAACACTGCCATGGACTCAGTTCGTACGGCTTTGCGATTGGGTGCCGAAACTGCTACGATTATTTACAGACGTTCGGAAGAAGAAATGCCGGCACGTGTAGAGGAAGTGCATCATGCAAAACAAGAGGGCGTGAAATTCCTTACCCTGCATAATCCGCTGAGATACGAGGCTGACGAAAAGGGCCATGTGAGCAAGGTTGTTCTGCAGCAAATGGAACTGGGCGAACCTGATGCCAGCGGACGTCGTCGCCCTGTACCCATTGAAGGAGCAACAGTTACAATGGATGTAGACTTGGTTATTGTAAGTATTGGCGTTTCGCCCAACCCGATTTTGCCCAATTCTGTAAAAGGCTTAGATTTAGGCAAAAAGGGTACAATCGCTGTGGATGAACATTTGCAGTCTTCAATTCCGGCATTGTATGCAGGTGGCGATATCGTTCGTGGCGGTGCTACGGTAATCTTGGCTATGGGCGATGGTAAACACGCTGCTCAGGAAATGGACGATATGCTCAAGGCTAAAAAGTAGCCGTAACTGAGGTATGTGACTTTTTAGGTCAGGAATTCGTTTGAATTCTCTGGCTTGAAATTGTAGAAATAATAAGGGGTAAAAGCGGATAAAAACGCTTTTGCCCCTTTTAAAACGAATTGCTGGCGGTGTGAACTGCTCAATGATTTATTCTTAACTTTAAACAGCTTAACTAACTAAAAACAGATGCAAGGATTTTACTCCGTATTATTATTGGTATGTTCCAATGTGTTTATGACTTTTGCCTGGTATGGCCATTTGAAACTGCAACAAACCGGAATAAGCAAAGACTGGCCGTTGTTGCTTGTCATTCTGTTTTCATGGGGCATCGCGCTTTTTGAATATATGTGTCAGGTTCCCGCCAACCGTTTGGGCATTATTGATAATGGCGGTCCCTTCAATTTGATACAGCTGAAGGTTATTCAGGAAGTGGTTTCGCTCATCGTGTTCACGGTAATTGCCACCTTGATGTTTAAAGGCGAAAGTTTTCACTGGAATCATGTGGCTGCCTTCCTCTGTCTGGTGGCAGCTGTTTATTTTGTGTTTATGAAATGATGCAGACTTCAGAAAATACAGCACCTAAATTACAACGCGATTATTTACTGCACAAGCGGTTGCAGCGTCTGGTGGGTGAAGCTGTCAAGGATTTTGGTTTGATTGAGCCGGAAGACCGCATATTGATAGGTTTGTCGGGAGGAAAGGATTCATTGGCTTTGCTTGATTTGATGGGAGAGCGGATGAAACGCAGCAATGGCTACTTTTCACTTGAGGCAGTGCATGTGCGTATGAGCAATATTCAGTATGAAAGCGATACATCCTATTTGGAGCAAAAGGCTGCAGCATGGGGTGTGCCGTTTCATGTGGTTGAAACGGGTTTTGAAGCAGACAGAAATGAAAAACGAACACCATGCTTTCTGTGTTCGTGGAACCGACGCAAAACGTTGTTTTCTGTGGCGCAAAACTTGGGTTGTACAAAAATTGCACTTGGACATCATCAGGACGATATATTGAATACTGCACTCATGAACCTTACTTTCAATGGTTCGTTTTCGACAATGCCTGTCAGAATCAGTATGCGCAAGTTTCCTTTGACCATTATTCGGCCATTGGCAAGGATTGCTGAAAGCGAACTCAGAGAGTGGGCAGATTTGAAGCAATATATGCCGGTTAAGAAGGTATGTCCGTTTGACAAAGTTTCGAATCGAACAGAAATACAGAAAGTAACGGAGCAAATGGCTTTGGTCAATCCGGATTACCGACAAAACTTGTGGCATGCTTTATTAAAGGCCGGAGCTTTAATCGAAGAATAAGTGTGTTGCTTTTTCACAAAGATTTGCATTCAAAAAGAGGCTGCGCCGTTATTAGGATTTACGGCGCAGCCTCCTGTATATATACAATAGTAAGTAGATACCTTCAAAATATAGGTTGTGGTAGGTTCTACTAAATTCCATGGTCTATTTATTTCTCTTGATTTTTTCAATCAAGTTGCGGTTCAGTCTTCGCAAATCCTCGCCAGTTTTGTTTATTAAATCCTCGGGCATGGCTTTCCATTCTTTAAAGAATTCGGGTATCAGCTGTAAAAGATTGGATGTTGGCGGGAGGGTGTCCTCGTCTTGAAAAGGGTTGACTACCACATTGAACGACTGATGCTGTATGCTTACTTCAATGGTTTTCCCTGTCCAAAACGGGTCGCCATCGTAGTGTGCCACACCTTCCGATTCTCTTCTGATAATGAGTTTTTGCGCTTTGTAGGTATGAACATGGTTGCTTCCGGCAAGTTTGCGTGTGAACAGTTGCAGGGCAACTTGTGGAGCCTCAATAGTGTTGAAGGGTTTCATCACAACAACATCGAGTAGCCCATCCTTCATGCTGGCACCCGGGGCAATGAACGCATCATTGCCGTATTGCGAGGCGTTAGCGCAGGCAATGAGGAATGCCTGGCAACTTTCTGTGCCGTTTTCATTTTCGAGCGTATAAGTTTGGGGCTTATACTTCAATCCCGACTTCAAAGTGTTTTCAATGTAAGTGAGAGGTCCCCGTTTGCCGGCTGTCGCAAATTTTTCGCTGATGAAGGCATCGAACCCAACGCCGCAGGTGCAAAAGAAGGGCCGATCGTTGATGGTGCCGTAATCGAGCGAGTGAACAATTCCGTGATTGATAATGTCAATGGCTTTGTGTGGAGAAAGTGGAATGTGTAAATGGCGTGCCAAACCGTTTCCGGATCCGCAGGGAATAATGGCAAGTGCAGTAGGCGTGTGTACTAAAGCACGGCCTACTTCATTGACTGTGCCGTCTCCGCCAACAGCCACAACGATGTCAATGCCACGTTTTACAGCCTCTTGGGCTAAAAGTGTGGCATGACCCGCATATTCAGTATTGATGATTTCAACATCATATTTATTGCAGTCGGTTAATTCAGTTGCAAGTTTGGCAATGCCGTGTTTACGTTGTGTTCCTGAAATGGGATTTATTAGGTAAAGAATTTTTCGTTTCATAGGGGCTGTATTACTGTAAGCCGAAGATCACGCTATAGCAATTTGCTCCGTATTCTTGGGTTGGTTTGTTGTTAAAAACCAATGTCGGCACGTACAAAATTAAGCAAACTAAAATGATTAGCAACTAAAAGCCATGTAATTTTTAGATAGATGAATGATTAAGAGTGCTTTTGCAGAGGTGGATGAAACAAAAAGCTGCACTATTGTGTATGAAAAAGGGTGCTGTGACGAATTGTTTGGGCAACGGTCATTCGTAATGTTAATCATCTTTTTTGTGACGCACGCTCTAATCTACATCTCGAAGCGTAATCTTACAAATCACACTTGGTGTGTGGAATTTGTTTCGCGGTTTGCTACGCATATGTCGCTTTTAACAAATAACACAATAAAGGTAAAAAACGAATACTTGCACCTACTTTCATTTCAGACGAACTCCGTGTACGCGGAGCTTGTCTTCTGCGAAATTTTGAAAACGCTGATTATCAGTGGTTCCAAAATTGTTGAAACTAGCTCGGAACTAAATTAAACTAGCTCGGAACTAATTTCGACAATCTCGGAACTAATTTCAACAATCGCGGAACTAATTTCAACAATCGCGGAGTCATTTTTGGAGATAGCCCGTTCTGTTGCTCAACAATGGCAGACTGATGGAAAAAGCAAGGTTTTGTTTTTAATGTATTTTTATTTATAGAGCCGATTGCTGTTTAACATTAACAGCGAAGAGGGGTAGGGTAGCATTAAAGAAGGGTACATACAAAACGGCAGAGAGGTAGAAAAATCAATAGTAATCTATTAAATAATGAAGAGTAGGAGGGAGGTGTGTAGGTATGGTAAAACAGGGGTGAAAGAGGTCAGAATTGGGTGAGAAAGTGCGTTGAAAAGGCAGAATGCTGCAATAAAGTTGCATTTTTGTAAAAAAAATGGCGAAAAAATTTGGAGTGTAAAAATAAAGTCGTATCTTTGCACCGCATTTGAGAGGAAATGCTGCTGGAAACAGTAATTAAGCGGAAATAGCTCAGTTGGTAGAGCACAACCTTGCCAAGGTTGGGGTCGCGAGTTCGAGTCTCGTTTTCCGCTCGACATGATGAATTATTAGCCCAGGTGGCGGAATGGTAGACGCGCTAGTTTCAGGTACTAGTGTCAGCAATGATGTGCAGGTTCGAGTCCTGTTCTGGGCACTCTAAAGAGTGTAGGCTAATAATTTAATCTGAAGCATCAATGGAGAGGTGGCGGAATTGGTAGACGCGCTACTTTGAGGGGGTAGTGTCAATTGCGACGTGGGAGTTCGAGTCTCCTCCTCTTCACTTGTTTGCGGAAATAGCTCAGTTGGTAGAGCACAACCTTGCCAAGGTTGGGGTCGCGAGTTCGAGTCTCGTTTTCCGCTCAAACTTCAATGGAGGCAGCTCTGCGCTAAATACGCGAAGCTGTCTTTTTTTTATGATAGAATCATAGATTATTAAGCGTTTTCTTCTAAGCTATGTAATGGTTTTTCGAGTTGAAACTCTCTTTCTTGAATATAGCTTTCGCTTTTGATTAGAACATATTATATAATTAGTCCTTTCCCATGAATATCTACGCACGTTATTTTGATCAAGATGTTCTTGTTTATAGTTTTGAGGAACTTATGGACTTTTTGGCGTCCATTCCTGAAATTCCTATCAATCAGCACATGATTGATGATGTAAGAATGTATGTCGAAAGTGATATACCTTATCCCAAACGTTACAAAATTCGTCCAAGGGTTTATTTTATCTTGATTAAGACCACAGCCCAGACTATGGAGGAATTTAAAGCTAATCGCAAGGATAATTCAGTGCGTCAGATGTCGGAGGTCAATGCGGGTGTTCCTGAAATGGTGGTGAATAAAAAGGAAATTAAAGCCGCACTTTTGGCAGAGGAGCGTTTCGGCTGGTATTTGGGAACTATCGTGTTTAAACGTGTAATCCAAATTGCCAATACCGCTAAATTCAGATATCAGGATACCACTTTTCAGGCTTATGTGCAAGCTGAATCGGGTATGGAATGCTATAATCGCATTGTTGATCACCTTAAAGGACGTTCTGAAGTTGATCTCCGGAGTCAGTTCCCTTCAGCGCGCGGCGTGAACTTCTCGTTTGAGTATGTGGGAGAAAATTTACCCGAAGAAGAGGGCTCGGATGAGAAATATGCAGATTTTGAAGAATAATAAGTATATTTTTAGCTTAAATATTTGGCTGTGAATAATTAAATGCTTATTTTTGCAGCCGAAAAATGGTTCCGTAGCTCAGTTGGATTAGAGCAACGCCCTTCTAAGGCGTGGGTCTTGGGTTCGAACCCCAACGGAATCACTTTCAAAGCAGAGAGCGAAATCATTGATTATCAGTGAATTTCGCTCTCTGTTTGTTTGTATACTCAATTTTTGAGCGCGAATAAAGAGGCATTGTAGGTATCGTGTTGAGCCATCATGACCCGAAAATGCAGCGATTTTTTATTCTGTTGTGGCAAATCTCAGCATGGTTATGAAAACAGCATCTGGGCAATGATCAAATTCCTGGTGTTTTTCATGAATGTATTTAGAAAAGCAGGTGATTTTTGATTTGTTCGGTGTAAAGGCTTTCCGAAAAATTTTGTAACTTTGCCAACGAGTTGATAACAAAGGCTCATCTATCAGAGTATATACTAAACACCCATATTATAATAAATAAAACTCATGGAAAAAAGCGCATTACAAATTGCACGCGCTGCGTATCAGCCTAAATTGCCTGCTGGTCTTCGTGGCAATGTGAGCATTAAGGAAGGTGAACCCACCCAGAGCGTGGGCGATCAGGAAGAAATCAAGAAATTGTTCCCCAACACTTACGGTATGCCTCTCGTAGAGTTCGTACCCAGTGACGAAAAGAAGGAATATGCTCCGATGAACATCGGTATCATCCTTTCGGGTGGACAGGCTCCTGGTGGTCACAACGTAATTTGCGGCCTTTACGATGAACTCAAAAAGCAGAACGCTGCTAATAAATTGTATGGCTTCTTGATGGGCCCCGGTGGCTTGGTTGATCACAAGTACATCGAACTCACCGACGAAGTTATCAACGAGTATCGTAACACGGGCGGTTTTGACATGATTGGTTCAGGCCGTACGAAGCTTGAAGAAACGAGCCAGTTCGAAAGCGGTTTGAAGATTATCCGTGAATTGGGCATCAAGGCAGTAGTTATTATCGGTGGTGACGACTCTAACACGAACGCTTGCGTGTTGGCTGAATACTATGCAGCAAACAACTATGGCGTACAGGTGATTGGTTGCCCCAAAACTATCGACGGTGACTTGAAGAACGATCAAATCGAAACTTCTTTCGGCTTCGACACTGCTTGCAAAACTTATGCTGAAGTAATTGGTAACATCCAGCGTGATGCTAACTCGGCTCGTAAGTACTGGCACTTCATCAAGTTGATGGGTCGTTCTGCCAGCCACATCGCTTTGGAATGTGCTCTTCAGTGCCAGCCTAACGTATGTATCGTAAGCGAGGAAGTTGAAGAAAAGAACCAAACGCTCGACGATATCGTAACTTACATTGCCGGTGTTGTTGCTAAGCGTGCTGCTAACGGTAACAATTTCGGTACTGTATTGATTCCCGAAGGCCTCATCGAGTTCATTCCTGCAATGAAGAAGCTCATTGCTGAACTGAACGACCTCTTGGCTACTCCTGAAGCTGCAACCGTTGCTGCTGCTGAACAGCGTGCATGGATTCTTTCTAAGCTTTCAAAGGAAAACGCTGCTATTTACGAAAGTCTGCCTGATGGCGTGGCTAAGCAGCTTACTATGGAACGTGACCCCCACGGTAACGTACAGGTTTCACTCATCGAAACTGAAAAGCTGTTGTCTGAAATGGTTGCTAACAAGCTTGCTGCTTGGAAGAACGAAGGCAAGTTCGTTGGTAAGTTCGCTGCACAGCATCACTTCTTCGGTTACGAAGGACGTTGCGCTGCTCCCTCTAACTATGATGCAGACTACTGCTATGCACTCGGTACGAGCGCTGCACAGTTGGTAGCTAACGGCAAGACTGGTTACATGGCTATCGTTAAGAACACTACTGCTCCTGCTGAACAGTGGGTAGCCGGTGGTGTGCCCATCACGATGATGATGAACATGGAACGTCGTAATGGACAGATGAAGCCCGTAATCAAGAAGGCTTTGGTTCGTTTGGATGGTGCTCCTTTCAAGGAATTTGCTGCTCACCGCGAGGAATGGGCTGAAAACACCAGCTTCGTTTACCCCGGTCCTATCCAGTACTTTGGTCCGTCTGAAGTTTGCGATCAGTGCACCATGACTTTGAAACTCGAACAGGCTAAGTAATAATACTTAAAGTCTGACTTTTTAAATAGGATGTTCTATAAGTTTGATATGATGCCGGCTACTCTGTCAGTAGATATATTCAGCTTTTTCTTTGATGGAGCAGATATAATTGCTATTGCGACAGATGGTTCTGCTTGTATGCATTAAACTTATAGGACATCCTTTCATTTTTTTAGAAGTAAAGGTATTGCTGCTTTTTCGATAAGGTTCATGGCTTTCTGTTGAAGTGCCTTTGTGCTTTTATCTACTTTTTAATGTGGTTAGATACCTTTGTTTTTTATTCTGATTTATATTCCCCTGTATAAAAATGACTGTTAACTTTGGAACAGTGACAGTGATTTTTTAGGTAGCCGTCAGTTATTTAAAAGTACCTGTAGGATGTTTGAAGGGGGGAAATGATTGTTTATACGGATGGTTCGAAAACTCGTGCCACTAATCAGCGCTATGTTAACAGCATAATGACTACTAAACGAATACGGACTTCTTCTTCGCGACCTAAGACAAGCCCTCGAAGAAAAACAAAAAATGGCCGCCATTCGACGAAACTTACCCTGCAACAGGTTGAACTGAAAGCGCGTTCCATCTTAATTCGTCTGTCATTGATTTTTGGGGTGGGCTTATTTTGTTATTTAATTTACATATATGTCGTTGCTCCCTATCGTTCGCGCTGGCAGGCGCTTTATGGTAAGGAGGTTTATCCTGAGGGTTTTTCAATCCGCGGCATAGATGTAAGTCATCATCAAGGAGTGATTGATTGGGAAAAATTATCGAAAGCTCAAATCGGAAAAGATCCCATTTCGTTCGTATTTATCAAGGCTACAGAGGGACAGGACTTTTTAGACGAGAATTTTAACGATAATTTTTACCAGGCAAGGGAAAATGGGCTTTTACGTGGAGCCTATCATTACTTCAAGCCGAATGTTTCTGCTAAATTGCAAGCGCAATATTTCTTGAAACAGGTGCATTTGGAAGAGGGAGATTTGCCGCCTGTGCTTGATATTGAGGAAGTTGGTAATCTGTCTCCGGAAGAATTACGCAAAGCTTCGCTGACATGGCTAAAAGCTGTAGAAAAGCATTACCACGTTCCTCCTATATTATATACGAATTACAAGTTTAAGGTTGATTACTTGAATACGAAAGATTTTGACAGATACCCTTACTGGATAGCTCATTATTATGTGAGAACAATTTCGTATCAAGGGCCGTGGAAGTTTTGGCAGCATACTGACCGTGGACGCTTGAATGGCATCAAAGGCAATGTAGACTTAAATATCTACAATGGTTCTATGTACGATTTGAAGCGACTTTGCATTGAAAGACATTAAATGAATATGGGGTAACCTTATTCATGTGCTCTGCCAAGTGTGAGTTTAAGGCTCGTGCGGAGTTGTCATGCTTTTGTGCTGAAATAATAGGGTAGTTCCGAATAATTATGAACACCTACTTATGAAGTCGTCTAAACTTTTCTGACGAAGATTGAATTTCATAAAAGTTCAGACGACTTCTATATATATATAAACCTATACAGTTGGGTTTCTCAAAAAAAATGCGCCTCAAGGTTTAACAAAAACCTTGGGGCGCATTGCATTGCGGTATAGCCTTTGTATCGCTTTTTATGATAAGGCTAATTGATAAAGTTCCAGGATATTCCGAATCGTATGACCATACGGTTCAGTGGATAATGAGGCACCAAGAACGGGTCGCCGGCTCCAGATGAGTAATTGACGTGTGAGGCCATGATGTAGAAGCGGGTTCGCTTCAAATGGAAGTTGGCATACACGTTTACTATCGGATAATTGCCCACTTTGGTCTGATACTTTTCGTCTTGAATAGCATATTGTCCGATAATGGGCGAGTAGGTTGGCGCGTAATACTTCGTAAAGTAAGTCATGTCAGCTCCAATTTCTGTTTGCAGCACACGGGCTATTCGAAAGAGTATATATAGATTCGTATAACCGGTGAAAGCAGGCACAGGCATGATGTTCTTGTTGCTTGACACCTGATAGGAAAGTTCATTTTCCCAGTTCAAGATACCGAATCGAAAGTCCTGCTCGAGTGTGATACCCAGCAGTTGCAGGTTCTTCGAAGCCTGTGCAACTTTGATGGCGTGGTGGTAACTTGGATAGGCATTGTCACTTACCTGATAAGGAGTGAGTGTTTCCTTAAAGTACAGGTGGTTCTGCACATTCTCGAGGTGAGCCGTAAGGGTGGTTTGCTTGTAATTGAGCGTTGCACTGATGCGTGAGCGCAGCAATTTGTTGAGGTCGTTGTTGTCCCACCAGGCATTTCGCCCACGGTATTTCCGGTAGTAGAACGAGGGGCGTTCATTGCGAACAAAACCATTGAACAGGAACTTCAATGAATCCTTCTTAATCGGAATGTTCAGCGAGGCATTTGCTTCGACATTGAATTCTCCCCAATCTTTACCAGTAGTTCGAATTTCACCGAGTACATTGTAGCGGAATATATTACCTTGTTCTTTCAGTATCTGTCCGCCGACGGTGATGTAATTCTCTTTGAATTTCGTTTTTTGATTGATGGCTACAGCGTAGGGCAGTCTGAAGTCGTACGACGCAAACTCGTGTTTACCAAACAGTCGTAAACCCATTTTCATCCACTTGTTAAAGCCCTCGTGCAATTCAAAGGCCAGGGTGTTCTCAACACTCAAGTGGTGAGTACGGTCGTTTGCTGAATCGCCAGGCAGGTAGAAATCAGCAAAGTAACCCGGATCTTCGGCATTATTTGCTACGTTTGCAATAAATTTGCGCGTATTGTCATCAATTCTCAGGGTGTGAATGAAGGATGTTACAGGCACAAATTCGGAGATGATTCTTGCAGAGTCCTTTTGTGCATGATTCTCATTCTCTTCCGTCTTGGACGTGATGCGCGGCAAGCGGGGTTGATTGGACGGCTGTAATTTGACTTTTTCGTTTGTCTGGGTGGTGTCAGCAGGTGCCGAAGTCAGTTTCTTAAGCTGTTCTTTGGTAAGTATGTTTCCTTTTTCGTCGCGATAGCGATGAAATCCCAAATTATATCGGTGGGTAAGGAAAAATTGGTTACCGCCAATCTTATTCCAGGCACGTGCCAGATTGATTGGCATATCAGCTGTTCCGTATTTCGTAGGGAAACTTTCCGGCCGCTTCACATAATCATCGTTTTCAATACCACCGTTCTCTCTTGTCTTTAAGTAAGTGTGTTGAAAGAAGGTGTGCATCTGGTACTCATCGCCTCGGTAGGAAGCATAGAGTGTACCATCGAAGTCGGCAGTTGATTGTCCTTCGTAGTAGCCACGGCCATACAAGTAGTCGGCCTTGAAGCCCATACCCAATTTTTTACCGGAGTTTACCGAGAACAAAGCGCGTATGCGGTCTTCACCGTTTGTTTTATTTCCGCAGGAGTGGTAAGTGATGTTGGTAAATGGTGACTTGGTATTTGTATACAGCAAATCGCCGGCTCCTTTCAGGAAAAAGTCGTAGGGCTGTTTGAATATAAAGGGGTTGTACTGCATATTAACCGTCTGCTCATTGAACAAACGGCTGATGCGCGGTGCTCCGAGGTTGCCCGTATAGTTGTAGCGTCCGGTAGGGCCAGAAGTGAAATTTTCGTTTTGAAATCTGTGAGGAATGGTGTCGTAAGTAGCCGGATGAATATCGCCAAATCGAGGGTCTATTTTCCATACATATATGCCTTCGGGTACATTGGTTGTTTCCGTACTGTCACTGTCGAAACCACTTGCTTTTTGTTCCTCTTCGAGCAGTGGATTGGGACGGATGTTCTGAGCATATACCGGATGCGACAACATTAACAAGCAGAATAACAAGCTTGGATGTCTCATAAGATGATAGCTTACTGATACTTTTTGATGAATGTTTCAACAGAAGTATCGCCTAAGTTTTTCGCTTTTTGTAAATTCTTGATAGCTTCGGTTTTATTGCCTTGCTCACCATAAGCAACGCCGATAATTTTGTAGCAGTCGGGGTTTTCGGGTAAGTCGTGAAGCAATTTCTGGGCAGCTTCAATGGCTTGCTTGAATTCGCCCACACTCAGCAGTAATGCAGCTTCTTCTAAACGGAAGGGTATAGGTTCTTTGGAAGTAGCAATGGCAGTTCTTATGTCATCAAGTGCCTGCTGATACATGTGTGCTTCAGTTTCAGCCTGATACCTTAAGTAGTAGAAGTTGGCATTCAAGTTGCGCGGCCCGATGATTTTTTCGTACTCATTGTAATCGAACACAGCTTTGCGGAAGTGACCGGCTTGTATCAGTCGTCTTGAGCGTTCCAGATAGTATTGGGCGTAGCGGGCATTGACAGGTTGGGGCAGATGAGTAATGCAGCTGTCAAGCAGGGTGATTACCTGCATCGAATCGCGACCGGTTTTTTCAAGTGCCAGTGCTGCAGAATAGTAGGTGTCGGCCGATGCAAACTGTTTGTCGGTACATACCTTGCTGAAAATCTGGTATGCGCCGTCGTAGTTTCCTTGCGCATACTGACACTTACCCTTATGCATGAGGTAAAGCGTGTGTGGCTTGATGCTGTAGGCTTTAGATGCTTCCTCCTCAGCGCGTTGTAAAGTCCAGTTGCTTGGAGTAGTAGCAGAGTCGATGGGTGAAAGGGCTACCTTATATAAAGCTGTGCTGAACTGGTAGTGAACAGCATCGGGCGTCATACTTGTTGTGTCTGAAGCGGCCTTCTCGGCAGCGAGCAAAAAGTCTTGTTCGCTGTGGGCTAAATCTCCTTGTTTCAGGTAGTAGTTGGCTCGGTTCACATAACCTTCGGCCATGTTGGGATACGATGTGATGAAGTCATTGTAAGCTGTACGGCACGTAAGCGTATCAATGGAAGGAAGCATATATAAATAGGTTAAAGCATCCTTGGCATTGTTGGGCAAAGCTTTGGGAATATTGATTTCCAGTAAATCAGTGTTGAATGCCGACTTAGCAGTTGCTCGCAGTTCGTTGATAAATCGCGAGTCGAGGGCATAAGCATATTCTGCATTTTTCTTATTGTTCTTCTGAGTGATACCCATAAGCGAACCCTCTGCATCAACGAGCGGACGACCCATGTTAGCTTTGTCGTTTTGCACGTCGATGTGATAGTAGCGATAATTGTTGTAGGGTTCATCCGAACTGATATTCACCACTTGCCCTGGTTGCTTTTTCTTTGTGGTGTAGTTCAGCATATACAAAGGAGCTCCTTTAACAGCAGCATTGTTGGTGATGCTAAAGTAGTCGTTGTTTCCTCCGTTATCCACTTTGAATTTAACCAAATCGGTACTTGCATTAGCTCCGATGATTCGCTGAACAGCATGTTTTTTTCCTTTGAAATCTACAACTTCAGCTTTGTATGCACCTTTGAAAAAATGATAGGAAGCAACGGCTTCACCCTGTTCGCCAATGTAAAAGGCCACACCAGAGTTTAATAATTTTCCGTTAGCGTCGTATGTGAAAACATTCAGGACAGCCGTTTGAGCATTCTTGAGTTTTACAATTTCGGCTGCATAAGAATTGATTGTTCCTAAAGCAAGCAAAGGTAGAATATAGGGTGTAAGTTTCATTTACAATAGTCCTTTTCGTTATAGGTTTCTCTTAAAAATGAGCTTGATGAAGTCATTTATATAAGGTGGCAAAAATAGCTAATCAAGGGTGCTTGTTGGCAAGCAGCGATTTCGCATTTTCAATGGCCGCATCTGTTAATTCAGCACCCGAAAGCATGTGGGCAATTTCCTCAATGCGTCCGTTTGAATCTAGTGGCTTGATGTGGCTCAATGTTTGTCCGCAGCTATCCTCTTTGAATACTTTGTAATGGTGTTTACCCCAGGCTGCAATCTGAGGTAAGTGGGTGATGCAGATTACCTGACAGAATTGTGCAATTTGATTCATAACCTTAGCCATTCGTTCGGCCATGTTGCCCGAAACGCCGGTGTCAATTTCATCAAATACAATAGAAGGCAGTGATTTGCGTTTGGCAATGAGTGCTTTCAAAGCTAACATTAAACGGGCAATTTCACCGCCTGAGGCTATTTGCTTAACGTCCTGCGGCGGTATGTTCTTGTTTGCCGAGAACATGAGCAATACGCTGTCAGCCCCCGAGGAATCAGGTTCATTGCGTTGAGAAATAGCCATTTCGATGTGCACATTAGGCATTCCCAATACATGGAGTGACTGCGTTATTTCTTTTTCAATCAGTTTGGCAGATTCCTTTCTGCTTGCAGTTAACAAAATTGCTGCTTGATTTCGTTCAGCAAGTAGTTTGTTGACTAAATCTGTTTGTTGCTGAATGTTTTCGTCTGTGTTTTCAATGCTGTTTAATTTATCGCGCAGAGATTGAAGAATGTCGAGTAAATCCTGAACGGTGTTTACCTGATGTTTTTGTTCAAGATTGTAAATCGTGTTCAAGCGTTCTTCGACATAAGCCAAGCGCGCAGGGTCGTACTCCACATGTTCAATGTGCTGTTCAATTTCAGCTTCGATATCGTTGAGTTCTATCCGCACGCTATCCAGTCTGCCAGCCAATTCTGTTGCATTGTCAAAGTTCTTTTCAATGTGTCTGAGTTTATCAGAAGCGCATTTCAGAATTTGATTCACAGAATTTTCGTCAGCATTCAGTACCGACGATGCTGCATACAGTGCTTCTTTGATATCTTCTGCATGCGTCAGGAGTAACTGTTCTTGTTCCAGCTGCTCTTGTTCGTCGGGTGAGAGTTGTGCCTCATCAATTTGCGTCAGTTGAAACTCCAGATAGTCCTTTTCCGCTTTTCCTCGTTCTGCTTGCAGAATCAATCCTTTAAGCGTGTTTTTAGCTTCAACGTAGAGTTTATGCAATCGCTTGTAATTACCAACTACATCGGGCTTGTTCGCCATTAAATCAAGCGTATCAATCAGAAACAATTCGTTTCTGATGAGTAAGTTTTGATGTTGCGAATGAATGTCGATGAGTGCTGTGCCAATCTCCTTTAAGCAAGCAGCAGGAACAGGCATGTCATTGATAAAAGCTCTACTTTTACCATTTTGCATCACTTCGCGGCGTATAATACATTCAGTTGCATCATAGTCGATGTCGTTGGCCGTAAAAAACGCCTCTAAATTGAGGCGTTCAATATTGAATATGGCCTCAATCATGCACTTTTTATGTCCGGCTTGTATGGCCTTAGAGTCAGCGCGTCCACCCAGAAGCAGGTTTAAAGCACCTAATATAATACTTTTTCCCGCACCGGTTTCGCCTGTTATAACAGAAAAGTCATTATGCCAGTCGATATCTAAATGTTCAATGAGAGCATAATGCGATATAGTTAGGTGTTGCAGCATGGCAGAAGCACAATTTAGATTAGAACGGGTGTGGTATGCGGTTTATCATACGTGATACCCCCGTTTGTAGAATGTAATAGGTTCAGACCATTGGACAAATAAATCCGAAGGCCCGGAGTAACTTAAGGGTTGAATTCCTCTTACTTATTTTTTCTTTAGAGAGCAATGCGAAATGACAAATTATAGCTTATTGCACCATCTGTCTCCAGTAGGAATTTTGCGAAGCGTTGATGCGCGAAAGCGTCTCGACGATTTCTTCCTTCTCTTTAGCATTTCCATGTCCTTTGTAGATGGAAAGAAGTTCATCGCGTTTGTATTCCGTAAAAATTTGCGGAAGCAGACTCATTGATTTATTACTGTTAGCCTGTTTGAGCAAACCCATGGCCTTTGTAATTCCAGCGCGTCCACGTTCCACATTTTCACTCATAACATCCAACCCCTCGCGGTAGTAAGCATATTGCATATTTCTGAAGGGTTCCATACCCCCATCAAGCATATCTGTAATGATGGCATGTCTGTTTTTGCTGTCTTCAAAAGCCTTCCAACCTTTGTAGTTCAAACTTTGCGCATTATTGACAATGGTTTGAGCGGTTTGCAGGTAAGATGTTCCACCTAAAGGCGACATGGCATCCATGTCTATGCCAATAATCAGGTAAACATAGTAAGCAAGTAAAGCCGTCAGGTTATTGTCAATCACATCACTGCGGAATTCAATCTGATCGTATTCCTGATAGTGAAAGTTAAAGTTGGGCTCATTGAAGGCAAAGGTCGTAGTCGTGTAGTTCGAGCCATAAACAGGGCGATTAGCCTGCAAGTTGAGTGTACCTTCGAAATAATTTTCAGCAGGCGAGTATTTTTTTATCGTAATGCTGAAATTGCACTGAATGCGTTCGTTCTTTTTAAACTGCAAATCAGTCCAATGCCTATCGTTTAAAAATTCCTCAAGAGTTGTTTTTAAAGTTTCGAACACCGAGGTACTCGTTCCTTGTACTTGCTGATGGTTGATGGTGACGCGAGCATCCAATTCCTGCGCCTTTATGTTCAGAAAAGGCAAGCACACGATAATAAAAGTCAGAAATTTATTAAACATAGGCAATCATCAGAATGTAAATCGAAAGAAAGTGAAAGCGAGGTTACTGTTTGAACAGGCTAACCAATTCTTCAACAATATCGTCAGCTACCAGTTTTTTGCTTTTAATGGGATACTCCGTCGTTTTACCTTGGGCAGTCAATATAGTAACTTTGTTCGTATCGTAAGCAAAGCCGGCTCCCTTGTCGTTTAAAGAATTCAGCACAATAAAGTCCAGGTTCTTTCTGCGCAATTTGTCGCAGGCATTGTGTTGCTCATTGTCGGTTTCGAGCGCAAATCCCACTAAATGTTGTTTAGCCGTTTTCAGTTTCCCTAAGGTTGCAGCAATGTCTTGCGTAGGTTGAAGCTCCAGGTGCAAGTTACCGCTTCCTTCACGTTTGATTTTGTGGTCAGCCTTTTTAATAGGAGTGAAATCAGCAACTGCAGCGCAAAGAATTCCAGCGTCTACTGAAGGAAACAATGATGTGGCAGCTTCAAACATTTCCTGAGCACTGACAACATCCGTACGATGAATGCGCGGATGGTCAACCGTCAATTCCACAGGACCTGCAATAAGTTCAACCTCAGCCCCTCGGTTGGCACACGATTCGGCCAAGGCAAAGCCCATTTTACCGGTAGAGTAGTTACCGATAAAGCGAACAGCATCTAACTTTTCATGTGTAGGGCCAGCTGTAATCAGAATGCGCTTACCCGCCAAGTCGTTATTGCAAGCAAGCTGCTCAGATTGTTTACCATTGAAGAAAGCAGACAATACCTCGAATATCTTTTCAGGCTCTTCCATACGTCCTTTTCCAACCAAGTGACTGGCCAGTTCGCCATCTGCCGCTTCAATAATGTGATTGCCGTAAGTGCGCAACACATTTAAGTTCTTGACCGTAGAAGGGTGGCGATACATATCGAGGTCCATTGCAGGGGCCACAAATACAGGCGCTTTCATCGACAGGTAGGTAGTAATCAGCATGTTGTCGGCAATGCCATGTGCCATTTTTCCAATGGTCGAGGCTGTAGCCGGTGCAATAATCATAGCGTCTGCCCATAAGCCTAAATCAACATGGCTATGCCACGACCCATCGCGTTGTGAGAAGAATTCCGAAATCACAGGTTTCGAAGTCAGTGCCGAAAGAGTGATAGGTGTAATGAATTCCTTTCCAGCCGGTGTGATTACCACTTGCACTTCGGCTCCGGCTTTAATCAGCAGGCGAATGAGTGAGCAAGTTTTGTAAGCAGCGATGCTTCCTGTAATTCCTACTACGAAATGTTTTCCTTTCAATGAATTCATTGATGATGCTGTATTTAAGTGGTTGTTGTCCAAACGACAAGTCATTAAATGCCGTAACGTAATTTTAAGCGCATGAAAGTTTGTTTCGTATTTTGCGTAAAGTCACCTTGCATAACCCACGAAAAATACCCCGGATCCCGGCGCAACACATCACAAACGCTTTTACCGCGATATTTACCAAAGTTGATGGTTTCCACACCCTGGTCATTATAGACAATGCGTCCCGCAAGGTCTACGTTTTTATTTCTGCGTGAAAATTCAGCAAGGAAATCAACATTGTTTTGCAGCGTATCGGCATAACGGTCGAGCTGTGCTTCGAGCACTTCGAGCGTAGCGCGGGTATCCGCTTCGGCCGTGTGTGCATCCTTCAAGTCCTTGTCGCAATAAAACTTGTAAGCAGCCGTCAAATCGCGTTTTTCCATTTTATGGAAGATGCCCTGTACATCTACAAAGCGAACTTCGCTGAGGTCATAATTTACACCAGAGCGAATAAATTCTTCAACCAATAATGGAATGTCAAAATAGTTCGAATTAAATCCGGCTAAATCGCATCCGCTGAAAATGTCAGCCAATTCTTGAGCCTTTTCTTTGAACATCGGGCAGTCTGCCACGTCAGCATCGGTAATACCGTTTACAGCAGTAGCTTCGCTGCTGATATGAATACCCGGATTAAAACGGAGCGTATGAACGTCCTGTTTACCGTCCGGATAAACCTTGATATAGCAAAGTTCAACGATACGGTCTGAAGCAATATTAAGCCCCGTAGCCTCAATATCAAAGCAAATGATAGGGCGCGATAATTGAAGTTGCATGATTGGTTTTCAGATTTTAATCAGGAATGTTGACAATTAAAATACAAGTGCAGGTGCAGTAAGCAGCAGAACCTCCTCGTTTTCTTTCTGTTCAGCAGGTTCAATCAAACCAGGGCTGGTGGGAGATGCAAGTTTAATCACAACTTCCTCAGAATCTAAGTTTTGGAGCAGATCCAGCATAATGGAACCCTTGAATGCAATGTTCATAGGTATGCCGGTATAGTCACAGAGCATATTCTCTTCAGCCGATTTACCAAAATCAACATCCTGGCTCGAAATATTGAGTGTGCTGTTTGAAAGTCTGAACGTAACCAATACCGCATTCGGATTCGCAAAAATCATGATACGGCGCAAAGCACTAACTAAAGCCATACGGTTAATCGTGAGCACATTATGGTTCTTCGTAGGAATGATGCTCTCATAGTTCGGGTACTTACCTTCCAGCAGGCGGCAAACCATTTTAAAGTTTTCAGTTTCGATAACTGCACTTCGTTCGCTCAAGTTAAGGTTGACATTCTCTTGTTCCTTAGTCAGCATGTTTTTGAGCAAGGTAGCCGGACGCATACTCAGCAAAAATACCCCCTGTATGTCCGAACTTTGTTGAATTTTAGTTCGTGAAAGCTGATTACCATCGCAAGCAACAATGTTCAGCGATTCTTTTCTTACATCAAAGCAGATAGCGTTGAGTTGCGGACGCAGATTCTCTTTGGCAGCCGAAACCAAAGCACGGCTGATGCTCGTAAATAGAGTAGGCGCATGCATAGTCAGCGAAATTTGCGTACCTTCTGTTTCTTTCAGCGTAGGATACTCCGAAGCATCCTGAGCCATGAGTTTGTATTGGCCATTCTGGTATCTGACAATCAGCTCAAAGCTGTTAGCGTCAAATTCAAATCGAAGCGGCTGGTCAGAAATTTCCTTAATGGCATCCTGTAAAATTTTGGCATTTACAGCAAAGCACATATCACCGTCGCATTCATTCAGTGCCAAGTGCGTAACGAACGTAGTGTCATTATCCGACGCCGTAATTGTAAGCACATTATCCTTGATGTCGAACAAGAAGCAGTCGAGAATACGCAGATTATTTTTCTGAACAATTACACGGCCAATGGTGTTGATATGCGTTGATAAGATGTTGCTTGAAAGTACAAAATACATGACATGAAATGTTTTTGTGGTTCCTAAATGTAAAAAATAGCGAAGCAGTACATGCAAAGATGTCCGGCAAACAAGTTCCTGTAAAACCCGAAACAGCGAAGGCACAGGGCCTCATGTACAACTTTTGCGATACAAAGTCATTGCGTTCAACCTACAAAAATGCCGTAAACAAGGATTCCCTGCGCATTATGGTGGAGCATTGGCTGAGTTCGCGCAAGCAAAAGTACTCTTTTTTTGTGAGAAGTTGAACTTTACAACGTAAAATGTGTGGCAATAAAAAAGAAAGTTGTACTTTCGCGTATAATTTACTACAACAACAATATTTGCAATGGAATTATCAGGCAAGATTATTGCCGCACTCGAGCCAAGAGGCGGCGTTTCTCAACGTACAGGCAATACATGGAAATCGCAAGAGTTCGTCATTGAAACTCATGAACAGTACCCCAAACATTGTGTGTTCAGAGTGTTCGGTGAAGACAGACTGCGCGACTTCGACCTCAAAGTAAACGAAGAAGTAACGGTATCATTCGACATTGATGCTCACGAATATCAGGGTCGTTGGTACAACGATATCACGGTATGGCGCGTACAGCGTGGTGTAGTCGATGCCGGCGCACCTGCAGCCCCCGTTGCCTCTGCTCCTGCTCCTGCAGCAGCACCTGCCCCCACGGCAGCTCCCGCCGCTTCTTCGTTCGAAGCAGAAGGTACCGCTGATGATCTTCCCTTTTAATCACGAAGAACGGTAAGATATTTGAACCACGTTCGTTATTCTCTGTAAGCAGAATAACGGGCGTTGTTCTTTTTAAGGGAATAGTAGCATCTTCGCAGGGAACAGCAGTGTGTGCATGGGGTTCAAGACAGGAAGGCCTGTCTTACTCTCTGTTGTAACATTTTATCTATTAAAATTATTTACCAGTGCGTATTATTCAAAAGGTACTAAAGTGGTTATTCGTATTTTTTTTCTCGTCCACTTTGCTCGCAGTTCTTTACTACAAATTCTTCCCTGTGCATTACACCCCTTTGATGTTCATACGTTGTGCACAGAATTACAGTAAAAACAAGCCCGTTGCCATTCATCACAAATGGGTGCCTATTGACAGCATATCTCCTTATTTGCCGGTAGCCGTAATAGCCTCAGAAGACCAAAATTTTCTTTCACATCACGGCTTTGATTTCGATGCCATTCAAGATGCAGTGCGCGAACGCATGGAAGGCGAACGCATGCGCGGGGGCAGTACCATTTCCCAGCAAACAGCTAAAAATGTATTCCTATGGCCCAAGTCCTCATGGGTACGCAAAGGCTTCGAAGTATATTTCACCGTACTCATTGAGTTACTGTGGTCAAAGGAACGAATCATCGAAGTGTATCTGAACAGCATTGAGATGGGGCCCAATATTTATGGCGCTCATGCTGTGGCACAATATCATTTCGGGTGCAAACCAGGCCAACTGCGACGTTCCGATTGTGCCCTGATTGCGGCAACCCTGCCTAACCCCATACGTTTCAGTTCGCTTCGTCCTTCGAAATATATGCGCAAGCGCCAAAAGCAAATCAAGCAGCAGATGCACTACATTCCCTTCCTGAAAGCCAAGGAAAAATAGCAGATGAGTCTGCTGTTCCACACATCCTATTTATAGCTATGATATAAGCGCACTTCGGTGCGGTAGTTTTTAGTTGATAATGAACTAAATGTAACCAACTACCGCGCCGAAGTGCGCTTTATAGGTATGAATAGATTTGAAAAACCTACTTATTGAATTTAAAAATGTTGTAGTTTCGTATTTTTGATTTATCTTTGCGTTACCCTATGCGTGTATAGGGCGTGCGTACACTCCGGTGTATATACGTAGCACTGTGAAAACGTTGCACAATGTCCATTCGATACTTAATCAGACATCTGCATATAATTCAAACATTCTAATAACTTATTGAAAAGCATGAAGCATCTCTTTTCAACGCGCAAGCTGATAGTTCTTGCTGCAGCCTGTATGCTTTCAGCCGGTACGTTATGGGCTGAAATCAATCCGAAACCCTTCATCGTTCCCGAACTCAAAGAGTGGAAAGGTGCAGAAGGTATGACCCAACTTTCTGGTAACATCGTTGTTAAAAGCTCAAAACTTAATGCCGTTGCGCAAGCTTTAGCTGCCGACTACAAAGAAATGTTCGGTAAAGAACTGATCATTAAAAAAGGAAAAGCAAAAGCCGGCGACATCGTATTGACTCTGGCCAACAAGGAACTGGGAGCAGAAGGTTACAAGCTTGAAATCGGCGAAACCGTCAATGTAGTATCTCCTACGGCACAAGGCGCATTCTGGGCCACCCGTACGCTGTTGCAAATGTCAGAGCAGAATGCACAGCGCGAGTTGCCGCGTGGTGTTACAACCGACAAGCCCGAGTATAAATTGCGCGGTTTCATGATTGACTGCGGACGTAAGTTCTTCAGCATCGATTATTTGCGTAACCTCACCAAGGTTATGGCCTACTATAAGATGAATGCCCTTCAGGTGCATTTGAACGACAATGGTTTCCGTCAGTTCTTCGGCAACGACTGGAACAAAACCCAGGCCGCTTTCCGCCTTGAATGCGACACCTATCCCGGTCTGACGGCCAAGGACGGTTCGTACACCAAACAGGAGTTTATCGACCTGCAAAAATTGGGCGAACAGAACTACGTTGAAATCATCCCCGAAATCGACGTTCCGGCCCACTCGTTGGCTTTCACTCAGTATAAGCCCGAAATCGGAAGCAAAGAATACGGCATGGACCACTTAGATTTGTTCAACCCCGAAACCTACAAGTTTGTTGATGGTTTGTTCGCAGAATATCTGAGCGGCAAAGAACCCGTGTTCCGTGGCAAGCGCGTACACATCGGTACCGATGAATACTCAAATGCCAAAAAAGAGGTAGTTGAGAAATTCCGTGAATTCACCGACCACTATATCAAGTACGTCGAGAAGTTCGGCAAGCAGGCTATGGTTTGGGGCGCCCTTACCCATGCCAAAGGCGAAACACCGGTAAAGAGCGAGAATGTGGTTATGAACTGCTGGTTCAACGGCTACGCTAATCCGAAGGACATGAAGGAACAGGGATACAAACTCGTAAGCATTCCCGACGGATTGGTTTATTTGGTTCCCGCTGCCGGCTACTATTACGACTACCTGAACTGTGAGTACCTCTATAACTCATGGACACCGGCAGTCATCGGCAATCAGACTTTCGAAGAAAACGACCCCGCAATTGAAGGCGGTATGTTCGCTGTATGGAACGACCACGTAGGTAATGGCATTACGACCAAGGACGTGCACCATCGCGTTTATCCTGCATTGCAAACCTTAGCTGTAAAGTGCTGGACCGGTAAGAAAACGCAACTTCCTTATGCCGAGTTCAACGAAAAACGCCAAAAGTTGAGCGAAGCTCCCGGTGTGAACGAATTAGGCCGTTTGGGCGAAAAGGGTAGTGTAGTACTTCAGCAAGCCGCTGTAGCTCCGAACAGCAAGCTGGGTGCTGAGGAAATTGGTTATGACTACGCTGTTAGCTTTACGCTCGATGGCAAGCAGGAAGACAAGGGTACCGTACTCTTCAAATCAAAGAATGCAACATTCTACTTGGCCGACCCCAAAGAAGGCAAGTTGGGATTTGAACGCGAAGGTTACCTCAACACTTTCAACTACCGTGTAGAACCTGGTAAAACCGTTACGCTGACCATCGAAGGCAACAACCGCATGACGCGTCTGTTGGTTGATGGAAAGGTGAAAGAGCAGCTTGATCCCAAACCGCTTTATGTGGTTCGCGATCAGGATCGTGCTCATTATCAGGTGGAAGGAGCTTCACCCTACGAACCTATTGTTTATCAGCCTACTGAAAAAATCAATTATCAGCGTACCTTGGTATTCCCCTTGGCACAGGCCGGACAGTTCAAGAGCGCTGTGAAGAATTTGAAAGTTACGGTTCAGTAATTCTGTTTGAAGGAAAGTGCTTAAAACGGTTTGTGCACTGTAACCAGAATGAACCTCAAGTAAATAAAGAGTTAGCCGGTTGCCATTCATGGGCTGGTTAACCTCATATAACTCCGAAGAATTTTTCATAAAGTTCTTCGGAGTTTTTTGTTGTCCATAATTTTCAGACCACCCAATCATTGAATACCGACGATGAAACAAAGCATAAGCGGTTTGCTATGTAACCGGACGAATTTGTCCGCCATAGCAAACCGCTTATTTAAAGTAGATGTTCAAAAATTATTTTTACATTCGAATATTCTTACAGCGCGTCGTTTTCGTTCACAGCATCGCAATCCTTCAATCTGCGAGAAATGCGCATGGCGCAGAAGTTCGGGCCACACATGGTGCAGAATTCACCATTTTCAAAATGCGCATCCTTGTAGTATTTAGTAGCCAAATCCGGGTCAAGACTCAAGTTAAACTGATCTTTCCATCTGAATTCGTAGCGCGCTTTCGATAAGGCATTGTCGCGAACCTGCGCACCGGGATGTCCCTTGGCAAGGTCGGCAGCGTGAGCCGCAATTTTGTAAGTAACCACACCGGTTCTCACATCGTCGCGGTTCGGCAGGGCCAAATGTTCCTTGGGGGTAACATAGCAAAGCATGGCAGTGCCCAATGCACCAATGATTGAAGCACCGATGGCCGAGGTGATGTGGTCGTAACCCGGAGCAATGTCGGTAACGAGCGGACCCAGGGTGTAGAAAGGAGCCTCGTGGCACTTTTCAATCTGACGTTGCATGTTTTCAGGAATTTTGTGCATGGGCACGTGGCCGGGACCCTCAATAAATGCCTGTACGTTCTTTGCCCAGGCACGTGTCACGAGTTCACCCATCGTGTCGAGTTCGGCAAACTGCGCACGGTCGTTGGCATCGTAGATAGAGCCGGGACGCAAGCCGTCGCCCAATGAAATGGCTACGTCGTATTGGGCGCAAATGTCGCAAATATCGTCAAAGTGTTCGTAAAGGAAACTTTCCTTGTCGTTTTGTAAGCACCATTCCGAGATGATGCTGCCGCCGCGGCTCACCATACCGGTCATTCGGCCTTGCGACAGATGGATGTTCTTACGGCGAATACCACAGTGAATCGTAAAGTAGTCAACACCTTGTTCGCACTGTTCGATGAGCGTGTCGCGATACAGTTCCCAAGTAAGGTTTTTGGCAACGCCTTTCACCTTTTCCATGGCTTGGTACATAGGTACCGTACCAACCGGAACGGGGCTGTTGCGCACAATCCATTCACGCGTTTCGTGAATGTGATCGCCGGTTGAAAGGTCCATGATTGTGTCGCCTCCCCATTTGCAGCTCCAAACAGCCTTTTCCACCTCTTCGTCGATCGACGAGGTTGTGGCCGAATTACCCAAGTTCGTGTTGATTTTAACCAGGAAGTTTCTACCGATAATCATAGGTTCAGCCTCGGGGTGGTTGATGTTTGCCGGAATAACAGCGCGTCCGGCAGCCACTTCATCGCGCACAAATTCGGGTGTAATGTGGCTTTCGATGCCCAAGGCCTGGCAATCCATGTTTTCACGAATAGCCACATATTCCATTTCGGGAGTAATGATGCCCTGTTTGGCCAAAGCCATTTGTGTGATACCCTTTCCGGGCAATGCACGCAGAGGGAGGTGGTTATGGTTGAAACGAAGAGCGTCCAAACTTTTGTCGGCCAGGCGTTCGCGGCAGTACTCTGAGGTAAATTCACTCAGTTGTTCTACGCCTCCGCGTTCAAGAATCCACGATTCGCGCAGGCGGGGCAGACCTTCTTTCAAGTTTACTTCGTAGTCAGGGTCAGAGTAGGGTCCGCTGGTGTCATAAACGAGCACCGGGTCGTTGGGGAGAAAATGCTTGTTTCCTTCAGCATCCTTGGTAACGGTCGGTGTCAGATTAACTTGACGCATGCCCACCTTTAAGAAGGGGAAAAGCTTTCCCGGTATATAGTGTTTTTGGCTACCGGGGTAGTGTATCTTCATTGTTTCGTTCATGAGAGAAATGTTTTTTATTGTTCATCAGCCGAAAGGAAGCGTTGCATCATGTCGACGGGGTTGTCGGCCCGCAACACGGCACCGCTCACCGCAATGCCCTGGATGCCCGTGTCGAGAATTGGCATTACATCGTCGATGGTAATGCCCCCGATGGCACAAATGGGAATGCGTATGCCTTTCTCTGAAATTTGTTTTACAATGTTTTCGTATCCTTCCAGTCCTAAAATGGGCGAAAGTTTTTCTTTAGTTTCGGTATATCTGAATGGTCCACAGCCAATGTAGTCGGCACTTTGCCGTTTGAGCCGGCATATATCTTCGAACGTGTTGGCAGTTCCGCCGATGATGAATTCATGTCCTAACAGTTCGCGCGCTTTATCGACAGGCATATCGTTTTTCCCTAAATGCACACCGTCGGCTTTTATTTTCTGGCAAAGTTCCACCCGGTCGTCCAATATGAATGTTGCTCCAACATCGTGGCAAGCCTTCAGCAAACGCAAGGCAATAGGTTCCACCTCTTCGTCGGTAGCATTTTTCATGCGCAGTTGTATCCAGCGACATCCGCCCTGTAAGGCAAGCATGGCCGACTCTTCGTAGCCAATAGTCGGGGTGGTGTGGGTGATGAATTGAACTGGTATCATATTATATCAAATGGAGTTGATGTTTTAAAACGCCGGAGTGTCTTGTAAAGTTGGTATGAGCGGGGAAACATATCCGGGAAGGGTATATAGTGAAAATGGGCTGATTCCATCCGAAAGAAAACGAAACTGAATGTATCCATAAAATTCAGCGTCAACTTTAATAATAAGAATTGGATGTCGTGTACTCACAGCCATTGTGTTAAAATCAGACACAATGTAATTGCTCATAAAATGAAAGGCTTCCCTTCGCCGGCATGATCCGGTGCAGGTTCGGAGGGTATAATCTCAGCACACCCAAATAGGCGTACACCCCTTAGCGTTATTCACGAGCAAATATACGAATAAAATGATACGGCGCAAAAAAATGAAAGCATAAATTGTAGATTTCCTCCATTCGCTGATGTGGCATTCTTTACTTTTGACTCGCCACAACAGCACCGAAGCCATCAGTAATCAGGACAGAGGATGGTGCATGGCGAATTTAACAGAAAGCTTAATAAAAGTAAACCATAAAGTGCTGCGCTTTTTTGATTTCTGCGCGAAATAACTGTTCGGGAAACCGCTTTTAGCGTTTTTCTGAAAACGCTGATTATCAGTAGTTCTGAATTTGTTGAAACTAGGTCGGAGAAAAATGAAACAAGCTCGGAACTAATTTCAACAAACTCGGAACTAATTTCAACAAGCTTGGAACTAATTTCAACAAGTTCGGAGCAAATTTTTACGATAGGCCGTTGCAGGGTTAAAACCGAGGAGAAACGAGAGCTGTTTTCGGGACATAATTTCATATAAATTCACTATGTAAGCAAATGCGTTTTTAACAATTACGCACCACCCGCACTGATACGTAATGGCCGTGGCTATGCATCTTGTCGCTTGCCTTGCCCTTGTGCTACGCTTGAGTGGCATTTTTCAAAGTGTGCCGCTGTGTAAATGTTGGTGGGTAAAGAGTGCAAAAAATAGATGAATAAATTGCACATTTAAAAGATAACCCATATATTTGCAGACAGATAACTTTTACCGGTGAGGTATATCCTGTTTGTCACTCATTCCGAAGCGTCAGTGAACGCATCGCTGAAGCAAGGTTTCAGCAAACAGACCTCCATACATTATATATATAATTGCTTATGAAACAACAGATACTACGACTATTTGTAATAATATGCAGCATGGCTTTGCCCGGGGCAGCCATGGCAGAAGCAGAACCCGGATGGGGCTTTATGGAAAGTAATGCCGAATATGCAGCGTATGGTTCATCGCTTTTGGCAGAGCCTTCTTTGACGGTGCGTGGCAATGTGCTGCACATTCAAAATGCACAGGGAAGTGCATTGGAGGTGTATGACGTGACGGGTAAGCGTGTGATACTTCAAAGTATTGAAAGCAATGATAAAACCGTGACACTTAACCTTAACAAGGGTTGCTACATTGTCAGAATCGGTAAGCTGACCCGCAAGATTTCACTTTCATAACCGCATCTGAATATGGCAGTTTGCCGATGCGTTAAAGCAAGGAATTTGCCGACGAATGAAAAAGCAAAATTTATATGTAGATGTTACCTTATATTTAAGGTGTAATTTTGCTTTTTCATTCTTTTTTGTATCAGAAGATTTCGGGCATAAGCCTTAGTAGCAGTTTATTCATTTTTATGTCTGCATCACATTACAACTTGGAATTATTGCGCAACCCGAGCACTCGGACAGAGGCTTTCGGGGAAATGGTTCGTGAACTGAGTCCACAGCTTTACACTCAGATTCGCCGCATTGTGCAGTATCATGAGGATGCTGATGATGTGTTGCAAAACACTTTTATGAAAGCATGGCAGGCTATCGACCAGTTTCGAGGCGATTGTCAGCTATCTACCTGGCTCTACCGTATTGCACTGAATGAAAGTTTGGCTTTTCTGCAAAAGCAAAAAAATAATGAGAGCCTTGATAATTCAGAAACGGAAACGGTACGAACGCTCGAGGCCGACCCTTATTTTGATGGCGACGAAACCGAACTGCTTTTGCAAAAAGCCATAGCCACTTTGCCCGATAAGCAAAGGGTGGTGTTTAACCTGAAGTACTTTGATGAAATGAAGTACGAAGAAATGAGTGAGTTGCTCGAAACCAGTGTTGGTGCGTTGAAAGCTTCCTATCATTTGGCCGTGAAGAAAATCGAACAATTTTTTCACGATGCAGATTAAACTATTGACCCTTTTGCCTATCTATCTTAATAAGAAGTGTAACTCCTAATTTTGCAATTATGAAAACCTTTGATGTTAATAAATCACCAGCGCATAATCCGTTTAAAGTGCCTGAGGGGTATTTCTCGCAATTTCACGATCAGTTCATGGCGCGTATGGCTGTTATGCCTCCCTTACATATCAATGTAACTCCCGAATTGCGCATTGTACGCTGGATTCCGAAATTGGGCGTGGCTTGTGTGGCAGGACTCCTTCTGCTGTTTTCGCAATTATTGCCGTTGTCGGGAAATGATGATGCCAACCATACACTCGGCGCAAATGCAGCCTATCGCGAAAAAATGAACGAGGAGCAGGCTTTTGATTACCTAATGATGGCTGATGCCGATAATATTGAAAATTATGCAGTTGATTTTTAACTTAAAACGTAAATTGGCGGGCTTTTTGCCTTTGATGCTGTTGCTTTTACTTTGTCCGGCGGTGTCTGCTGAGGCTGCCATTCAGCATAATCAGACGGGATTGACCCCTGAGACCGAATCGGCTGACTGCATGGAAAATGGTAAGCTGCACCATCCCGAAAAAGGGAGAAAAAGGCCGCATCGCTTTAATCCGGAACAGTTTAAACGCGACTTGTCTGTACACATCACTCGCAAGGCTGAATTTACACAGGAGGAAGCTAAGAACTTCTTTCCCATATTCTTTGAAATGAAGGATAAGCAGCGGGCATTGGAACGTCAGAAAAACCGTACGTTGCGCAGTGCTTCGGAATCGGATAAAAATGAGAAGGATTGCGAACGGGTGTTGGAACTGATCGAAAAGCTTGAAACAAAATCCATGCGTATCGAAAAAGACTATATGAAGCGCTTGCGCAGTATTGTGGGTGCACGTAAATTGGTCAAGGCCATGGCGGCCGATCGGGTATTTGGCCGACGTATGTTTCATCAAATGACCAAGAAGCGTTGAATCGCTGTGCTGTTTGATGAATGATTTTAATAGTATATAATATTACAGATGACTGAAATAAACCAGCAGGCAGATTTAGCAAGAGATATAATTGAAACTACAAATCGAAATTTGTTTCTGACAGGTAAAGCCGGCACAGGAAAAACTACTTTCCTGCGTCGGCTTCGGCGTGAATTGCCCAAGCGTATGGTTGTGCTTGCCCCGACGGGCATTGCTGCCATCAATGCTGAGGGCGTTACGCTGCATTCGTTTTTTCAACTTCCTTTTTCGCCGTATTTGCCCGGGGTGCCGAATACTGAAAAACGGTATGGCATCAACAAGCAAAAGCAAAAGCTGATTCGCAGCCTTGATTTGCTTGTGATTGACGAAATCAGTATGGTGAGGGCTGATATGCTCGATGCGGTTGATTCGGAATTGCGACGCATCCGAAGAGATAGCCGCCCATTTGGTGGTCTGCAAGTATTGTTTATCGGCGATTTGCATCAGCTTTCTCCTGTAGTTAAGGACGAAGAGTGGGCAATGTTGAGCCAATACTATGCTACTCCGTATTTTTTCAGTGCGCAGGTTTTTGAAAAGGCTGAAATGCTGTGCGTTGAGTTGGAGCAGGTATATCGCCAAAGCGACCCTCAGTTCTTGAGTTTGCTGAACGATTTGCGCGAAGGTAAAGCTACAAACGGTACGCTGCAAATGCTGAATGAACGCTATGTAGAGAACTTTGATGTGAACAATTCGGATTGGGGTATTCAGCTTGTGACGCACAACTGGCAGGCACAACGCATTAACGATTCCAAGCTCGAACAGATTGATGCTAAAGCCTATACATACTGTGCGCAAATCAAAGGTAAGTTTCCCGAACTGTCATTTCCGACTGAAAAAGATTTGGTGCTCAAGGTGGGTGCTCAGGTGATGTTTGTGAAGAACGATGCGCAAAAACGTTACTACAACGGAACCATAGCCAAGGTGGTTGAGGCCAACGAACAGAATTTTAAAGTAAAAACAGTGGATGACGGACGCATAATCACTGTGATTGAAGAAGCATGGAACAACTCGCGCTACGGAATTGATGAAAAGGATGGCGAAATTCGCGAAATCGTTGAGGGTACGTTTAAGCAGTTCCCCATCAAATTAGCTTGGGCCATTACCATACATAAAAGCCAGGGCTTGACGTTCGACCACGTGGTAATTGATGCCGCAAAAGCATTTACACATGGACAAACTTATGTGGCTTTGAGCCGTTGTCGTACGCTGCAAGGTATTGTGTTGACTTCGCAACTGACTGAAGGGGCAATCATTGTGGACGAAGTGGTGCGTAGCTTTTACCAAAAGGTACACGACATGCAAATCACTTCTGGACAATTAGCTTTGATGCGGATGGACTATCATTTGCGCCTGGTTGAAGAACTGTTTACTTTCGAAAAAGAACGCATAGGTTTTTCCCAACTGCATCGCCTGTTCGAAGAACATTTGTATCGCATTTACCCGCAGACTGCAGCTTCGATAGAAAGCAATTTGCGTGAGTTCGATTTGGCGGTGATGAGCGTTTCGAGTAAATTTCATGCGCAATATCAGTATTTGTTGAAGCTGGCAAAGGGCAGTATTGAAGATGACGTTTTGCAGGAGCGTATCAGCAAAGGCGCATTTTACTTTAAGGAAAAATTGAACCAGGTGCTTCAGTTTGTGAGCGACAGTTCTGATGTCGATGTTGACAACAAGGAAGTGAAGAAACGCTTGGACACCATCGGAGCGGATTTGATTGAAACATTGACCGAACATATTTCTTTGCTTAAATGGGTGCATGCTAATGGAATCCATCTCAAGGATTATCTGAAAGCCAGAGCCAGGGTTCTTATGCAAAAAGATAAGAAGAGTGCAGAGGGTGCTAAAGCAACGAAAGACAAAACCGCGGCTGATGGCAGTAGTCACGCCAAAACAAAACTTCCATCTGAAGTAAAGAATCCGAAACTCTATGCCGTGTTGCATAATTGGCGATACGAAAAAAGCAAGGAACTGGAAAAGCCGGCTTACACTATTTTGCAAACCAATGCCATCATAGGCATGGCAAACATGATGCCCCAAACCAAAGAAGAGCTTCTGAATATTCCTTATTTCGGCGAAAAAGGTTTTGAGCGTTATGGTTCCGAATTGCTGCAAATCATTAAGGATTTTGCGAATAACCTATAATTGTTTTTTTACAAGAAAACAGTATATGAAAAGGGATGCTTATGCGGAATGCTGACAGGGTGTTGTGCGTCATGGATGAGGTGAGTTGATGCAGTAAAGTGGCTGTGTTGACCGATAGATGCAGTTTATTCATCTGAATCTGAACATTTAATGCGAGTTTAAGGCAATATTTTAAGCCATATATTAGCGTGCTATCATCCTTTTTGTGTATATTTGCCTTGAAAACAATCATTTTTTTGTATGCAACAGAAAATAATTATTCTCGATTTCGGTTCACAAACAACGCAGTTGATTGGACGGCGTGTGCGCGAACTTGATACATTCTGTGAGATTCTGCCTTACAACAAATTTCCTCACGACGATCCTTCGGTGATAGGTGTAATCCTTTCAGGTTCACCTTACAGCGTTTACGATCCTGAGGCGTTTAAGGTAGATTTGTCTGAAATTCGCGGTAAGTATCCTATTCTGGGTATTTGCTATGGTGCACAATACATGTCGCATGTGTATGGTGGTAAAGTGGAACCGGCCGAAAGTCGCGAATATGGACGTGCCAATTTAGGCTATTTTGACCATGAAAATCCATTGCTGAAGGGTTTTGAAGAAAACTCTCAGGTGTGGATGAGTCATGGTGACACCATTACTGCTATACCCGAAGGCTTCCATTGTATTGCTTCAACCGACAAGGTTAAGTTTGCAGCATATCAGGCAGATAATGAATCATTGTGGGGTGTGCAATTCCATCCTGAGGTGTTCCACTCTTTGCAAGGTTCACTCTTGTTGAAAAACTTCGTAGTTGATATTTGCGGCAGTGAGCAAAACTGGAGTTCGGCATCGTTTGTTGAAACAACCGTTGCTGAATTGAAAGCTCAGTTAGGCAACGACCGTGTAATCCTTGGTCTTTCAGGTGGCGTTGACAGCTCTGTGGCTGCTGTGCTGCTGAATCGTGCAATCGGTGATAACCTGACTTGTATTTTTGTGGATCATGGTATGTTGCGCAAAAACGAGTTCCGCGATGTGTTGCACGACTATGAATGCTTAGGATTGAATGTTATCGGTGTGGATGCCAGCAAGAAATTCTTTGCTGAATTGGAAGGCGTTACCGATCCTGAACGTAAGCGTAAAATCATAGGTAAGGGCTTCATTGATGTGTTCGATGCTGAAGCTCAAAAAATTACTGATGCAAAATGGCTGGCTCAGGGCACAATTTATCCCGACCGCATCGAAAGCTTGAACATCACCGGTAAGGTTATCAAGAGTCACCATAACGTAGGTGGTCTTCCTGAAAAGATGAACTTGAAGTTGTGTGAACCACTTCAGTGGTTGTTCAAGGATGAAGTTCGTCGCGTGGGTCGTGAATTGGGTATGCCCGAACACTTGATTGAACGTCATCCCTTCCCCGGTCCTGGTTTGGCCGTGCGTATTTTGGGTGATATCACTCCTGAAAAGGTTCGCGTGTTGCAGGATGCCGATGATATCTTTATCCGTGGCTTGAGAAACTGGAAGGTTACCGAGCCTGATGGAACGCAAACAACCTTATATAACAAGGTTTGGCAGGCTGGTGTCGTACTTCTTCCTGTGAAGAGTGTGGGCGTGATGGGTGATGAACGTACCTATGAACGTGCCGTAGCACTTCGCTCGGTAACAAGTACCGATGCAATGACTGCTGACTGGGCTCATTTGCCTTACGAATTCCTGGCTAAGGTGTCGAATGATATTATTAACCATGTGAAAGGCGTGAACCGTGTATGTTATGACATTTCGTCAAAACCGCCTTCAACAATTGAATGGGAATAATAATGGCTTTCAATTAAGTTTGGATAATTTCCATAGAATCGTTCATATTGATTATCGCAGTATGACGATAGAATAGAATAATAAAAGGTGACAACCGTTTGTGATTAGCGGTTGTCACCTTATTTTTAAAATTAGGATGAATAAACGAACAACGATTAGAGATTCAATGTCTTCCACCAGTTATCATCGCCTTTCAAGTATTTTGCAAACCAAGCAAAAATAGCATTTTGCCATGCTAAACGCTTGTCGTAGTTTACAACCACGTGGTCTTCGCCTTCAACCTGAACATAGCTGACCTCACGGCCTAAAATTTTGAGAGCCGTATATAATTGCTGACTTTCGTTGGTCGGAACATTGGTGTCAGCCGTGCCGTGAAGCAGGAGCAAAGGCGTATGGATTTTGTCAGCATTGAACAGGGGAGATTGCTTGACGTACAAGTCGGGATTATTCCAGGGGAAACTTCCGTATTGGGCGCATTCGCCATACGAGTAACCCCAGTAACCGCCACCCCAGTAGCTGGCAATGTTACTAATGCCGGCATGCGAGATTGCTGCTGCAAATATGTCGGTGCGCGTTTGAAGGTATTGAGTCATGAAGCCACCATACGAGGCACCGATACATCCGATTTTCTTGTCATCAACAAAGGGATGCTCTTTACAGAAAAGTTTCGTGCCTTCGATAATGTCGTCGCCCGATTCTTTTCCCCAAGTGTTCACATGGCGTGCTGCAAACTCCTGGCCGTAGCCGATAGCTCCACTGGGATTACATACGTATATTACATAACCCTGTCCTGCCATGACTTGCAACGGGTACTGAAATTCCAGACTTTTCTGCGTAGGCGTGCATCCGCCATAGTAATAGACAATGAGCGGATACTTTTTAGAAGCATCGAAGTTGGGCGGAAGAATGTAGAAACCGTCAATCGTATCGCCGCGTGTTGCCTTGAATTGCCAATCGTGACAAGTACCAATGGCTACATTACCATAAAGCTTATCAAAGTCGATGCTGCCGATTCGCTTGGCATCGGGCTTTTGTTTGTTCAGCGAACAAGTGAACATTTCTCGGGCACGTTCGGCACAATTTCCAAAGAATACCGCTTTGGGGTTCTTGCCATTTGAGGCAATACTGTAATCGTGAATGAGCGTAACGGGCAAATCGTATTTGACCACTTCTTGCGATTTCACGTTTAATCGGAACAGTGAACGGTTTGCTCCGTCGGCAGCCATGAAGTACACTTGATTGTCGCCCCTGTTCCATTCAAAATCTTCAACTGAAGGCTTGAAGTTTCGGAGTAGGGGAGTAACCTTGCGACTGGCAATGTCGTAGAGGTAAAGGCGTACGTCGAAAACATTCGGCATTTGTCCGGGTTTAACTTCCAAGCCGATGCCGTTAAATGAAGCTGGCGAAGCTGTCAGAAGTAACTGTTTGGCGTCGGGCGAGAACTTTGCACTGTTTACAAAAGCCGTGTCATTGAGTAACGTATCGATTTTTCCGGTGTAAGCATCCATCGTGATGATACCGGTTCTGTTAAAGGGGCGTTTGCTCGCATCGAAACGGCTGTATTGCAGTAATAACTGGCGGCTATCGTCGGAAATGTCGGCCAAATATACATTGGTGGAACCAAACGACAAACGCTGAAGTACACCGGTCTTAATGTCGTAACGCCAAAGCGAACTTCTGTTGCGCCAATTAGGCATACGGTCATCCGGATTCTGCAACATCTTTAATCCGTTGCTTGAGCCTTTTCCGGTTTCTACCTTTGAAAATATGAGGTATTCTTCGTTGGGCGCGATGGTAAAGCCGCCATCAGGCAAATTATCAGCTAAAATGCGTTCTTGACGGGTGTCAGGATTGAACATGACCAGTTCTTTACCCGTTCCGCTCGGACGGGTATAGTAAAGAATATCTTTGTTAGCCAGCCAATTCAAACTTTGGTAATCGTTGCGATGTAGCAATTCTTCGCCGGTTACCATGTTCTGTAAGATGGTTGTATATTGTGCTTGTCCGTTTGGCTTCATGTAGTAGCTCGTCGTGACAAGGTATTTTCCCGAAGGTGAAAGGGCTACACTTCGGTAATGTTCGCCCTGAATCATATCGGCCATAGTGTAGGGACGCTTACCGGTGGCGTTAATCACAACTCCCTTTAAATCATTGCCAATCAGCTGAATGTCAAGGCTGTCATTGCTATTTTTTTGAGTGAGAACCTGTAAGGTGATTTCAGAACGGCCGGGAGCCAATTTGAAATTCTTGTCGCTGCATTCTACGCCGTCGACATACAACTTGTAGTTCTTCAGATTTTTAATTTCAAAGCGTCCTTTGACAAACTTAGGCGTTTCGACATTAAAATGAAGCAATCGCAATGAACTTAAGCTGTCGGTTCCGATTGTAAGCGCATCACCTTTGTGAATAGGGGTAGTTGTTACTTTGCGGTATCGACTTTTGGATACGAGCGATTGGTTTTGTTTAAGCACTTCCTGAATGTCGAAAGCTTTTTGCTGCATATTCAACGAATCTGTGATATAAGGTCGTTGAATAGCATAGGGGCCTTCCATTTGTGCTTGATTTACTGCAAGGGTATCTGCTGCATTTAAAGCAGAAAGCGACATGAGTAATGATAACAGCATAATGTGTGTATATATATAAATAGTGAGTTTGGTACAGTGAAGAGTGGAAGAGTGAATGTGTTGATTACTCCGTCAAACTTCAATGAAGTTATGTTCAGTTCATGTTTAAAGTAAGGTAGCCAGTGTGCAACGATTTTTCGCGGCTTACCAATGAGGTTTATAAACCTTCGCGTTCGCGGCCCATGAGCTGAAAGTCTTTTTTGCGGAGCTTAAAGCTGTTCGTTAGGTATTTGTCGCGAACAACTTGGTTCTCGGCCAATTCTTCAGGAGAGCCCTGGAAAAGAATACGACCTTCAAACAGTAGATAGGCACGGTCAGTGATACAAAGTGTTTCCTCTACATTATGGTCGGTAATGAGAATGCCGATATTGCGGTCTTTAAGTTTCCAAACAATGTATTGAATATCTTCGACCGCAATAGGGTCAACACCTGCAAAAGGTTCGTCGAGCATGATGAACTTAGGGTCAATGGCTAAACAACGTGCAATTTCGGTTCTTCGGCGTTCACCACCCGAAAGTTGGTCGCCTAAGTTTTTACGAACCTTTTGCAAACGGAATTCGGCAATCAAACTTTCCAGTTTCTCGCGTTGGTATTCTTTCGAACGACCAGTCATTTCAAGAACCGAGGCAATGTTGTCCTCCACACTCATTTTACGGAAAACCGAAGCCTCCTGTGCTAAATAGCCAATTCCCTTTTGAGCTCTTTTGTAAACGGGGTCTTTGGTAATTTCCTGATCGTCGATGAAAATTCGGCCTCCGTTAGGCACAACAAGTCCGGTAGTCATATAGAACGAAGTGGTTTTGCCAGCACCATTTGGTCCCAGCAATCCAACGATTTCGCCTTGTTTGACATCGAACGAAACACCATTGACAACCGTACGCTTTCCATATTTTTTAATTAAACCTTCAGAGCGTAATACCATACGCTTTTCATCTGATGGTATGGATGTTTGGCTGTCTGAAACATTCGGTGCAGTAGCTGTGCTTTCAGCATTGTTATCAGTAGTCGAATTGTAAATAGCAGTCATTTTGATGCGTTTCTTAAAGGATGAATTTCCAAATTTTAGTACAGTACCTATTGGCATTACATCCTGTTATAATGTGTGATGTTCAATGCTTTGACCATTTTTACAGTAATATTATGGGTGAAAGATTTACGCACGGTCCTTCAGATTTTATGGAAAGAAAATCTCATATCATATAAAATATGGTCTTGTAGTATTGACGAGTACAAAGATAGTGCTTTTTGCGGTATATTTTAGGTTAAGCAGATGAATATTCAGCACAGCTCAAGCTTTTGAATGAATAATCTATAGCTTGTATTTGCAGAATGTACGCTTCTTTTAAGGGATGTCAAAGAACTTGGCAAACATTCCAAGGTTAACCTCCGCTTTTGGGGTGTGGCTGAAAAAGTTAAAAGGCTCCGTGAATTTTCTCACGAAGCCTTTTAAATATTGTGTTTAGCTAATTAAATTTCAACGTTTTCATACAAGAAACGCTTAATGCTGCGCTTAGGCGTTTTTTCGAATTCTTCTTCGAAGATTTTGAAGCCAGCAATGCGCTCATAAGCAGCTACCATGTTATTCAAATCCTTTCGGTTCTGCTCCATAGCCATTCGCAGTCCGGAATCATCAAGGCCGTCCTTTTTGGCTTCGTCAAAGTCGGGGTAAATCAGTGCATACAATTTGTCACCCTTTTGAATCACGATGCTTTCATTCACATAAGGAAGGGTGTTGAGCTTATCTTCGATCTCCTCCGGATAAATGTTTTGTCCGGAAGCACCCAACAACATGTTTTTGCTTCGTCCGCGAATGAACAAGTTGCCTTCAGCGTCAATCACGCCCAGGTCGCCTGTATGATACCATCCTTCGCTGTCGAGAGTGGCACGTGTAGCTTCTTCGTTTTTGTAGTAACCTAACATGACGTTGGCACCGCGCGCATAGATTTCGCCCACTTCATTTTGCGGATCAGAACTGTTGATTTTAACTTCCATACGGGGTGTAGCCTTACCACACGATCCCTGCTTGAAGTTTTGCCAATCTTCGTAAGTGATGATGGGGGCACATTCGGTGGCACCGTAACCTACGGTGTAGGGGAATCCAATGCGTTTGAGCAAATCTTCGACTTCACTATTGAATGCTGCACCGCCCACGATGATTTCGTAGAAATTACCACCGAAAGCCTCAACTAAGTGTTCTTTGATTTTTTCAAAAATTCGTGTGCTAATCAGCGGAAGTTTAAGCAGCACCTTCATGCTCGGTGTCTGCAAACGGGGCAACACGTTCTTCTTGATAATTTTTTCGATAATCAAAGGAACCGAGATGATGATTGAAGGCTTGACATCGGCAAATGCCTGCAATACAATCTTGGGCGAGGGAATACGTGTGAGGTAGTAAACATGGCAACCATGGAGGAATTCGAAAATAAATTCGAAGGCCATGCCATACATGTGAGCCAAAGGCAACATTGAAATAACATTGTCGCCTCGATTCAGTTTGCTACCCAGCACTTCTTCTGCAAACATGAAGTTCGACCACAAGGCACGATAAGGAATCATAACTCCCTTTGAATTCGAAGTCGTTCCACTCGTATAGTTAATCATGGCCAAAGCCTCAGGGTCAGAAGTATGCGCGTAGTTCACATGCTCTTTTCTGAAGTATTTGGGATACTTGCGTCCGAAGAACTCGTTCAAGCGTTCGCGCGCTTCGGTGAGCAGGTCGGAACGTGAAATAAGCACCGAATAATCAGGAATGTTGATGATACCTTCCAGATTGGGCATTTCGTCGGCATTAAGTTCAGGCCAAACCATATCACCGACAAAAAGAATTTTCGATTCAGAATGATTGACAATATCATGAACTTGCTGTGCCTTGAATTCATGCAGAATGGGAACGGCTACAGCACCATAACTCAATACTGCCAAAAAAGCTGTAGCCCAGTTAGCACTATTACGGCCACAAAGGGCAATCTTGTCGCCTTTGACAACTCCGGCATTTTCAAACAGAATGTGGAGCTTTTCAATTTTTCGTGCCACATCCTTATATTGAAGTGTGACACCTTTGTAGTCTGTTAAAGCATCAAGGTCCCAGTTCTTTCTTAAACTATTTGCTATTAAATCTACAAAGTCGGTATATTCGTTCATAGTTTTATTATTGTAAGTGGATCAAAAAGCCCAGTTGTTAGTAACGATATTGAAGCCAATGATGTCAGGGTTGTATCGTTATGCGGTATTTTGCAATGGTTTTCAGAACTTTGTGATTCGCACATTCATTTCTATTTTGTGCAAAATTAGTAAAAACCATTGAATTATCCATCGTTGTAGTTATAAATAATGGTTGATATTGCTAACTAATTGTTTAAATGTAGATGTTGTAAGAGAGTGGAATTGTAACACATGGTTATTCTGTTCGTAATTTTGCGGTGGGGCTGCACAAGGAAACAACTAATCAATCGCAATGAAGCCCAAGCTAAAAGTTGTATATTTTTTGATAGTTTTGGGCTTGTGAGTTTTTTGAAAAAAGAGGCAAATCTGTTTGCCGTAGTTTGTGATTATATATTCTTTTGCGTTTCAATGTTTGCAAAATGAGCGATTTATTTAAACTGGAAATAAATTAGTTTCGCGACATTTAATCCGTATCCCGCATTTTGTATACCTTTGCTCATGCTAAGCCTGCCGTATTACGGTAGGGTTTCAGAAAGTGCGCTTTTGTGATATGCAGTTCAAATGCAATGCATTTAGAGTTTTCAAATGATAATGGATCAATGGCGCATTTTAAATGTATGAAGTCAAGATACTTAGTCTGTTTTTAATAATACGCATATATTAGCAACGAACCATGATAAAGGATAAAGCAAAAAAAATGATTGGTTTAGCCTGTGCGGCTTTGCTGCTTTTGGGAAGCAGCGGTTACTGGTTGTTCTTTTCCAGTATAAACTCTGCACAGAAGGATGTTCGCATTTATGTTGACAATGATGATACTGCTGATTCGGTTTATGTCAAGATTCAAAATGCCGTATCGCCCAGTCAGTTGTTGGGATTGAAATTATGTGGCACAGTATTGGGCTATAAATCAAATGTTATACCGGGTTCTTATGTCGTTCGGCAAGGCGCAAGCTCTTTTTCATTCATGCGTAAATTGCGTGGTGGCCGACAGGATGCTGTGCGCTTGGTTATTCCGGTGACACACTCGATGAATCATTTGGCAGCACGCCTTTCCCAACAGTTGGAAGCAGATTCAGCCACTTTGGCTTCAGCCTTTAAAAATGAAGTGCAACTTAAGGATTGGGGAGTAACCCCTGAAACTGCTGCTTGCTTGTTTATTCCCAATACGTATGAGGTGTATTGGGATATTACACCTGCGAAATTGCTGCAACGAATGAAACGTGAGCACGATGCCTATTGGACGGAAAATCGTAAGAAATTGGCTGAAAAAGCAGGACTTACAACGAATGAGGTGTATACGCTCGCTTCGATTGTAGAGCAAGAGTCGGCTAATGAAAAGGAGAGGCCCATGATTGCCGGAATGTATCTGAACCGTCTGCGACAGGGAATGAAGTTGCAGGCTGATCCAACGGTTAAATTTGCACTTGGCAATTTCGGTTTGCGCAGAATTCTGCACGAACATCTGATTGTAGACAGTCCGTATAACACTTACCAGCATGAAGGTTTGCCTGTAGGTCCGATTTGTATTCCATCACAGAATGCGATAGAATCAGTGTTGCATTACGCACCTCATGATTATCTTTATATGTGTGCTAAGGAGGATTTTTCGGGTACTCATAATTTTGCCAAAACCTATGCAGAGCATTTGATGAATGCACGAAAGTATAAGGATGCGTTGAATAAACGTGGTATTAAGTAAAGGTGAGGTGTGACACCATGATATTGGTTTTTCATGTTTCAGACTGTGTGGTGAAACATGAAAACCGACAATCCGGTTTGATGATAAAGAAAATGGTCTGAACATTTGCAGTATCGGTAAAAGTAGGATTTATCGGTAACGCAAAAGTTCAGACCATTTTCTATTGTTGGTTGAGTAAAAGCCAATTCCGGTAGAAACACGTAGCGGCATCTTTCCAGGAATACAGAATGTCACCATTCGCATCGTAATAGTGTTCGGGAGCATGGATAGGCAGATTCTTATTCAAGTCGCGATGGTATTCGCGGTGCAAAGTTTCAGCCTCATATTCTAAATGTCCCACGATGAATGTTTGCTTGCAGTCGTTTGAGATGACAATGCCGATACCACATTCCTTGCTTTCTGCTAGAATCGTTAAGCATTCGGATGCAGCTTGCAAAATATCGCTTTTACGTACTTCGGTATGTCGCGAATTGGGCATGGGAAATCTGGGTTCCAGATTATTAGTGAGGGGGTGGTTAGGCACAGCCACCTCTTCCTGAAATATGCCAAAACACTTTTCCGGAAGCTGGTATTTGGGTATACCATAGTGATGATACAAACCATGATATTGGTTTTTCATGTTTCAGACTGTGTGGTGAAACATGAAAACCGACAATCCGGTTTGATGATAAAGAAAATGGTCTGAACATTTGCAGTATCGGTAAAAGTAGGATTTATCGGTAACGCAAAAGTTCAGACCATTTTCTATTGTTGGTTGAGTAAAAGCCAATTCCGGTAGAAACACGTAGCGGCATCTTTCCAGGAATACAGAATGTCACCATTCGCATCGTAATAGTGTTCGGGAGCATGGATAGGCAGATTCTTATTCAAGTCGCGATGGTATTCGCGGTGCAAAGTTTCAGCCTCATATTCTAAATGTCCCACGATGAATGTTTGCTTGCAGTCGTTTGAGATGACAATGCCGATACCACATTCCTTGCTTTCTGCTAGAATCGTTAAGCATTCGGATGCAGCTTGCAAAATATCGCTTTTACGTACTTCGGTATGTCGCGAATTGGGCATGGGAAATCTGGGTTCCAGATTATTAGTGAGGGGGTGGTTAGGCACAGCCACCTCTTCCTGAAATATGCCAAAACACTTTTCCGGAAGCTGGTATTTGGGTATACCATAGTGATGATACAAACCGGCCTGCGCTCCCCAACAAATGTAAAGCGTGTGCTTAACGTTTTGCTGGGCCCAGTCCATGATGTGACATAATGCCGGCCAGTACCTCACCTCCTCAAATGCAATTTGTTCTACCGGGGCTCCGGTTATAATCAGTGCATCGGCCAAGTCGTTTTCAACCTCATCGAAGTCTAAGTAACAAGCTTCCATGTGTTCAGCAGGAGTCGTTTTGTAAGTCTGCCCTTTAATCTTAATAGGAATCAGCTGAACGTCCACTTCGGTTTGTTGGAGTGTTCGTGCAATGTCGGCTTCCGTTTGAGGTTTCAGCGGCATTAAATTTAAAAACAGCACCCGCATAACTTGGTTGACCGACTTCCAGTGCTTCAGTTGGTATGTTTTAGTTTGCAGTGAGGTTGCTGCAGGCATTGTTGAAGGAAGGTATAGCATGGTAGTTTTTGTGACGGAATAAGCATTCGTTACTGGTTTTACCGCAATGAGGCAGGCATATAACTTAGTCCATACGGTCGCGGTAGTCTTCGTAAGTGTAGTCGCGAAGGGTTTCGACACTGCCATCTAAACGTTCAAAACGGATTGAAGGGTGGTGTATGCCGTTGAACATATTTGTTTTGACAGTAGTGTAGTGAATCATGTCTTCGAAGGTGATGATGTCGCCTATCTGCAACGGCTTTTTGAATTGCCAGTATCCCATATAGTCACCACTCAGACAGCTGTTTCCTCCTAAGCGGTAAATGCAGGCTTCGCGTTCAATGCCAAGTTCACGAGCATTTTCAATGGCTTTTGCTTCGCGCACAACGGGGTGATAAGGCATTTCAAGACAGTCGGGCATGTGGCAAGTGAAGCTGACATTGAGTATAGCTGTTTTGATACCATCGTTTTCGACAATGTCAACAATCTGTGAAACCAGAGAACCTGTTTGCCAAGCAAATGCCGAACCGGGTTCCAGGATAATTTGTAGGTGCGGATATTTGGCTTTGAACGACTGAAGAAGGCTAATGAGGTGCTTCACGTCGTAGTCCTTGCGCGTAACTAAATGTCCGCCGCCAAGGTTCAGCCATTTGATTTGAGGCAACCAATGTCCGAACTTTTCTTCAATATAGCCAAGCGTGTTTTCCAATGCAAAAGAACTGCTTTCGCAGTGGCAATGGCAATGAAATCCAGTAATTTCTTCGGGCAGTTGGTCGGGTAATTGGGTGCTCAATACTCCGAATCGTGACCCCGGCGCACACGGGTTGTACAATTCGGTCTCAATTTCGCTGTGTTCCGGATTGATTCGTATGCCCATTAAGGGCGCTTCGTCACCAAGCGATTTAACACGTTGGCTAAAGTGCTGAAATTGTGAAAGAGAGTTGAAGGTGATATGACTTGAGCAATGCAGAATCACATCGAAGGTGTCGTCTTCGTAGGCAGGCGAGTAGGTGTGGGCTTTAGAGCCAAATTCTTCGAATGCCAAGCGGGCTTCGTAAGGCGATGAGGCTGTGGTGTGATGAATGTACTGGCGAAAAACGGGGAAGGTTTTCCAGAGCGCAAAAGCCTTGAATGCCAAAATAAATTCAACTCCGGCTTCGTCACAGATGTGGCGGATTAATTCCAAGTTGCGACGTAAGTCTTTTTCTTGTAATAAATAGTAGGGTTGCACAGTCGGATGGTTTAAAGGGGTGTATGAAAAAATATCCATATTTTGCAAAACGGATGCTTTGCAAAATATGGATAGAATAAAGGAAGGAATGTCAAGGCAGACCATTCTGTTCATTGAAACAGTATGTATAAGGTTTCGTCTGCATTTCCTTTGCCTGTTGCATGAAATTACATGATGCCGCGTTCACGCAGTTTCTGTTGCCAGTTCCATGCAGAAGTGAGGGCTTCTTCGAGCGTGTGAACAGCCTTCCAACCCAAAACTTTGTTGGCTTTATCTACGTTGCCCCATACCTTTTCGATATCGCCTTCACGACGGGGAGCAATTTCGTAGTTAAGCTTAACGCCGGTGCACTTTTCGAAAGTGTTAATCAGTTCAAGAACGCTCACACCGTTACCGGTACCTACGTTGTAGATTTCAACACGTTCTTCATTTTTGTCCTCAACAATGCGTTCCATAGCAGCAACGTGTGCCTTGGCCAAGTCGAGTACATAGATGTAGTCGCGGATGCAAGAACCGTCGGGGGTGTCATAGTCATCACCGAACACTTTCAAGCAGGGACGGATGCCCATAGCTGTTTGCGTGAGGTAGGGGATGAGGTTGGCAGGAACACCATTAGGCATTTCACCGATGATGCCACTGGGGTGTGAACCAATGGGGTTGAAGTAACGCAGGATGATGGCGCTGATATTTGCACCGCTGTGAACGTAATCCTGGATAATTTCTTCGTTAATCTGCTTGGTGTTACCATAGGGGCTTTCGGCCTTCTTGATGGGGGCGAGTTCCGTAACGGGCAGGTTTTCGGGATCGGGCTGGCCATAAACGGTGCAAGAAGATGAGAAGATAATACCCTTAACATCATACTTAGGCATCAACTTCAGGAGGTTGATGAGAGAAAGCAAGTTGTTCTCGTAGTATTTCAACGGTTGTTCTACACTTTCACCTACAGCCTTTGATGCTGCAAAGTGGATAATACCCGTGATGGCAGGATATTTTTGGAAAACTGCTTCGAGCTTTTCGAAATCGCAGCAGTCGACCTCTTCAAAAGCAGGACGAACACCTGTGATTTTTTCGATGCCGTCAACAACGTCGGCTTTTGAATTTGATAAGTTATCGATAATTACCACTTCATAGCCTGCATTTTGCAGTTCAACTGTGGTGTGTGAACCGATAAATCCGGTACCACCGGTTACCAAGATGGTCTTCTTCATGACAATTTTATTTAAGTTGTAGATGTCCCAATGAATATTTCAGTTCAGTTGTAGCGTTATGGATATAATGAACTACAAACAAGTTACATCAAATAATGAACTACAAACCAAACTTACTAAGTGCAAATTTAAAGTTTTTTTCTTGAAGTCTGAAGTCTTTACCTCGAAATATTCAAACAATCTTTTTACATGTTTGAAATTCATTTTGCAGCATCAGCAGTCGTGCAGGATGGGTAAAGCCGAAGTAACAGCCGTGAAACTCGCATCACGGGGTTACTTCGGCTTTTAATCAATGTTCTAATCAATGTTCTTTATGAAACTCTTTGGCCAATCCACCTTCCGAGGTTTCGCGATAAAGCGAAGGCAAGTCGTGTCCGGTTTGTTTCATTACGGCAACAGCTTTGTCGTAAGGAATGCGGTGTACACCGTCTGCAAAAGTGGCATATACATTGGCATCAAGGGCCCGGGCTGCAGCATGAGCATTTCGTTCGATACAAGGTATTTGAACTAATCCGCAAATAGGGTCGCAGGTCATACCTAAGTGGTGTTCCAGACCCATTTCAGCGGCATACTCGATGGTTGCCAACGAGCCGCCAAAGATGTAGTTGGCAGCAGCAGCAGCCATGGCGCAAGCAACACCAACTTCAGCCTGACAGCCGGCTTCAGCACCCGAGATGGATGCTCGGCTTTTAGCAATGTTGCCAATAAGTCCGGCTGTGGCCAAGGCATGCAGAATGCGGCGGATGGGGAAACGGCGTGTTTTCTGAATATGATACAGAACAGCCGGAACAACACCGCTTGCACCACAGGTAGGTGCTGTAACAATGATGCCGCCCGAGGCATTTTCCTCGCTTACAGCCAACGCATAGGAAAATACAAGACCGCGCGACTGTAAGTTTGAACCATAACCCATAGCCCGGATGTAATAATCGGGGGCTTTACGTCGAAGTTGAAGGGCACCGGGCAGTACACCTTCATGTTCAAGTCCGCGTTCCACAGCTGCACACATGGTATCCCAAACAGTTTGCAGATAGTCCCATATTTCAGGGCCTTCGCAAGTCTCAACGTATTCCCAATACGACATACCACGCTGTTCGCACCATTTTTTGATGTCTGCCAAGCGGTCGAGGTCGTAGACGTCAGGAGTTTCGGTTTGCACTTTACCTTCTTCGACCAAAGCACCTCCGCCAATACTGAATACTGTCCATGCTTCGGTAAATGAACCACGCGGTGTGGCCACTTCGAACTTCATTCCATTTGGATGGAACGGTAGCGTTATTTCAGGGTGCCAAACGAATTCCGTTCGGTCTTTACCCAGAACTTCCCAGATGGCTTGGTCTGTAAGGTGACCTTTGCCAGTAGCGGCCAAACTGCCGTAAAGCGTTACACGGAATGCGTTGGCATCGGGATGTCTGCGTAAATATTTTTCAGCGGCAAGGCGAGGACCCATTGTATGGCTGGATGAAGGGCCTTGTCCGATTCTGTATAATTCTTTGAGAGATTTCAATTTCTTAGTATTTTATTGGGTTAGTTTATGTTCTAATCGACTTAGCTGAAGCGAGAATTATTCCTTGATGAATCCCCGCCGATAGGCAACGAGCAGTTTCTCCAGATCTGCAATTTGTTCGCGGAGTTCAGCCCCCTTGTCAGTGTCGTTTACCATAGCCCGATGTCCCATCATTTCAACTATTTGTGTTGTTGATTGGATGTCTGTTCCATTTAATATAGCTTCATCGGTTGAAGTGAATGGAGCATGTTGTACGAGTTGGAAACCACGCGAATGGTAAACCAAAGTATAACCGGCAATGCCTGTTGTGTCGTGATAGGCTTTGGCAAAGCCACCATCAATAACCATCAGTTTACCATCAGCCTTAATCGGGTTTTCGCCGTTCATGGCTCTTACGGGCACGTGTCCGTTAATGATGTGTCTGTGCTTTCCTCTGACGCCAAAGGCATTCATCAGTTCATCGCAAATGTTTGCATCGTCACGGAGTTTGTAATACCATCCTTTTTCTTCCTTATGTGTGGCTTTGTCGGCAATGAAATACCGTTCAAAGGTCGACATTTTGGATTTGTCGAACAATGGCGAGTTGGGTCCGCACCATAGATACCAGAAATAATCGATGGCCCTTTCCCGGTCGACATGATCTGCTTCCTCGTCGTAGGCAAGACGAACCATTTGTTCGATGCGGTCAAGCATTTCGCGTCCCGATACGTTTTGTCCTTCAATGTTCAACACCTTCAGACTGCTGTCTTCATTCATTGGTACAGAGGCATGGAACAGTAAGTTCGAGTTGTAAATGCCATACATGGAACCATGTTGCAGCAGTTGCTGTACATGATTTTGCAAATGATCGGAAATGAGGAATGAATGTCGCAGCTTTTCTATGAGTTCAACTTCCTCAACAGTCAATTCGTAGGGATGTTCAGGGTCAATAGTGGGGAAGTTAGTATCGGTAAGTTCATACGTAACTCCGTCTACCTTGCAGGTTCCTTCAGCCGGATTAAGGTCGAACAGCAAAGCACGGTCATTCATGTTCCATTCGGGATGTTTCTGGTAGAGAGCACCTTCGAGTTTAAACTGAATGATAGCTATGGCCTTGTGCATTTGAGCTATGAGCTTACACGTTTTTTCGTTTGGCTTCCGGTTAGGGTCTTCAATTTTGGGATAGAACACCTTGCATGAATCATCGGAATAGGTTTCCATGGCAAAGGTAGCCAAAGGAACCATATTGATGCCATATCCTTCCTCTAAAGTTTGCGTATTGGCATAGCGGAATGATAAACGCAGCACACTTGCAATGCAGGTCAAATTCCCGGCTGCAGCTCCCATCCACAGAATGTCGTGGTTACCCCATTGAATATCCCAATTATGGTAATTCGTAAGCGTATCCATAATGATGTGTGCACCAGGTCCTCTGTCGAAGATATCGCCAAGGATATGGAGCTGATCGATGGAGAGGCGTTGAATGAGTTCGCAAATAGCTTCGACAAATCCTGAAGCCCGTCCGGTGCCGATAATAGTCTGGATAATCACACCGACATAGGCTTGCTTGTTTCGGTCGTCAGAACTTTCGTGTAAAAGTTCTTCTATGATATAGGCAAATTCAGACGGCAGACTTTTTCTGACTTTTGAACGCGTATATTTTGAAGAAACACTGCGACAAACAGCTATAAGTTGGTTTAGAATCGTTTGGTAATAATCGGAAATATCCGTATCGTTTTGTTTTACCAGTTCCAACTTTTGTTTGGGGTAATAGATAAGCGTGCACAGGTCACGTATTTCCTTTTCGCGCAGTGTATTGCCGAATATTTCTTTTACCTTACGTTTGATATTACCCGAAGCATTTCGTAATACATGTTGAAAAGCCTCATTTTCGCCATGCAGGTCGGCCAGAAAATGTTCGGTAGGTTTTGGAAGGTGCAATATAGCCTCCAAATTGATGATTTCGGTGGTAACCTTTGATATCGAGGGGAAATCCCTTGATAAAAGTTTCAAGTAACGCAAATCAGCGTTAATGCTGTGGTTGGATATAGTTTGTTTAGGCATAATGGTCAAAGTTTAAAAGTGAATGATTTTTTGGCCAATGGTTTACCTTTTATACAGAACCGACACAGACGTATCAGCCCTGTTTGTTAAATTCTTTGATCAACGCCCCACATGAGTTTATCGCGTAAGGTGTCGAAGAATTTTTTGTGTTCAATTTTGATGACGCGAATGGTGTGATCGGCTTTGCCAACCGTAATCACCGTTTCGCTAGGCAGCGATTCGCTGCGTCCGTCGCACGAAAGCAGAAAGTTATGGCTCCGGCTTTTTACTTCCATACGAATTTCAACATCGTCGCGCACCACAACCGGACGAACAGACAAGCTGTGAGGAGCTACAGGCGAAATGCAGAATGTGCCGGATTGTGGAACCAAAATAGGCCCCCCCACACTGAGCGAATATCCCGTTGACCCGGTGGGTGTGCTGATAATCAGTCCGTCTGCCAAGAAATTTGCCAGGAAGCGATTGTCGATATAGGTGTCGATTTCGATAAGCGACGATATGTCGTGTTTCAGAACAGCAGCTTCGTTTAGGGCATAAGGGTAGAAGTCCGAAAGCACGTTGTTTTTCCGCACAGCAAGTGTTTTACGTTCCTCTATCACATAATCGCCCTGACACAAGGCTTCAAGGGCAGAGTCAATGTTGTCGGGCGAAACGTCAGCCAAAAAGCCTAAGCGTCCGGTATTGATGCCGATTATAGGAATGCCGCTGGTACCTATTTGGGCTGCAGTACCCAAAAATGTGCCATCTCCGCCAATAGAAATAGCCGCATCAATAGGTTTGCTAAACGAGGTGGAACTGAACATGTCGCACCCCGTTAAGTCAATTTTCAATTCATTGTTAATGAATGCTGCAAACTGGTGCTCTACGCAAATTTTTACGCCTAAATCCTGAAGTTTCTGTATGACAGCTGCTACGAACTGATTCTTTTTGGTTTGAAATACGTTGCCAAATAGGGCGAAATGCAGGTTGGGGTATGTCATAGCTTTATATGATAATATTAGGAGTTAGGAGTGCTCGAATTCTTTTGATTTAGCAAATTTTATATTATTCAATCCGATTATAAGATTGTTTATTGCCTAAAATATCGTAATTTTGCACTTTGAAATGGCTAACACCAATCTGATACGCATGTTAGGCTCATAAGTTGACGGGCCATACGTGCGTATTATCGCTTTTGTTTGTAGTTACGTATGGCTTTGCAGTTAAGCGTCAAGACTCTAATCAATTCATTCCTTTTACATTTAAGCAGTAGGCTGAATAATGAAGAGAGTAAATAAGCCGGGCGAATGTTTTGTTTCAGTCAAAGTGCGATTAGCCTTAGCGTAAGCAAAGGTAATGCAAACCAAATGCACAAGCAAAGGAAAATCTGATTTTCTTTGCAAATAGCTGAAGTCGCTGCAACTTTCATTATTGGCAAATATACCTAATTTTCGCAATAGCACTTGAAGGAATATGACTAAATTAAGTGTAAATATCAACAAAGTCGCTACTATACGTAACGCAAGAGGTAACAATAACCCTAATTTATTAAACGTAGCATTAGATTGTGAACGCTTTGGAGCACAGGGCATTACCGTGCACCCTCGTCCCGATGAACGTCACATCAAACGACAGGATGTTTACGATTTACGCCCTCGGTTAACGACCGAATTTAACATAGAAGGTTATCCTACAGACGATTTCTGCAAACTCGTACTTGATGTTTGTCCGGCTCAAGTGACCTTGGTTCCCGATGCTCCCGATCAGCTTACATCGAACCACGGATGGGACACTCAAAAGCACCTGGCGTTTCTGACAGAAAAAGCAGCCATGTTTCACGAGGCTGGAATCAGAGTGAGTATTTTTATATCTCCAGACAATACCATGGCCGATTATGCTTTAAAAGCAGGAGCCGACCGTGTGGAGCTGTATACAGAACCCTATGCTGCCAATTATGCAAAGAATCGCGATGAAGCCATTGCACCTTATTTAGCCACTTCGCTTCATTGTCGTGAAATAGGATTGGGCCTTAATGCCGGTCATGATTTAAGTCTTGATAATTTGGCTTTTTATCATCAAACAATACCTTGGACAGACGAAGTAAGTATAGGTCATGCATTGATTAGCGATGCGCTTTATTTAGGTCTGCAGAATACGATTCAGCTCTATTTGGAATGCTTGAGATAATTTCAGCAAGTTCTGCATCCTATAGTATTCCTTACACACACATGATAATAATTGACTTAACAAAACATATATAAATGATTTATTTATTCTTGGCAGATGGCTTTGAGGATGTTGAGGCCATTGGAACAATAGATATCCTGCGCCGTTGTGGTTTGCAGGTTCAAACACTTAGCGTCTCGGGCAAGCGTGTCGTTACAAGCGCTCATGGTGTAGTAATTAAAGCCGATAGTATTTTCCGCAAGAACCATTTGCTCAACTGCGAAGCCATGGTATTTCCCGGTGGCCTTAAAGGTGCAGAATCTATGGCAAAAAATACGATTTTGCGCCAAACCGTTATGCAACAGGCCATGCAGGGCACCCTTATCGCAGCGATTTGTGCAGCACCCATGATTTTAGGTGCAGCCGGTGTGATTCGTAATAAGCACGTAACCATTTATCCGGGCATGGAGGCACATGTAGCAGAAGGCATTTACCATAATAATGCTTATGTAGTGGAGCATGACAACTTTATTACAGCTTCAGGACCTGCTGCAACCCGTTACTTTGCAACTGCTATTGCCCGCCACTTGTTACCGATGCCCAATGCGGTTGATGAAGTGGAGCATGCCATGGGATTCACGGCAAGCTATGCCGGTGTTGAGCCGATTCTTAAGTTTAATTGATAAGTGGGTATTTGCTGCGAGTAAGCAGGTAGGTAGAACTTATTATTACGAATGAATGCGGTGTAAGAGCTTGATTGTAAGTATAAACAATTCGACTGAGTAATATAATTTTCAACATCTACTTATCATCATCAATATAACTGTCGGCTGTGTTTGGCAAAGTCAATTTTATTTGAGCTTAGCTGGATACAGCCGACATTTGTATTAAATTTGCATAGCAGAATTCCGGTGTATGCCTGTTTGAAGTTAAGTATCGGAAAAGTCTGGATGATATCCGACTAATCTTAAAAAGTATTTTTCAATCATTTGCAATGAACCCTTTACAGACTGATATTAAATATTTAAAAGGAGTAGGACCTATTCGGGCAAAGTACTTGAATGAGGACCTGAAGGTGCATACCATGCGCGATATACTGTATCAGTTTCCCTACAAGTACATCGATCGGAGCGTCATACATAAAGTGTGCAATTTGATCGAAGGAATGCCATACGTGCAACTTCGTGGGCAAATAGTGTCGAAAAATGTAGAGGGTAGTGGTCGTCGTGAACGTTTGGTTGCCGTTTTTTACGATGGAACAGGGTATGTGTCGCTTGTATGGTTTAACTCAATCAAGATGTTCGACAAGCAACTGCAGTATAACCATAATTACCTATTACTTGGCAAGCCAAACAACTTTAACGGACAAATAAGTATTCCCCATCCAGAACTGGAGGATGCCGATGAGGCTTTGAAACATCCGCTGACCATGCTGCCTTATTATCATACCTCTGAGCGTATGAAAAAGCATGGCCTTGATTCCAAACAAATAAGTGATTTGGTGAGTCGTGCGTTTCAAACTTTTGGGCAGCAAATCATACCCGAATCGCTTCCGGATTATTTAACATCGCGTTATAACCTGCTTCCCTTAGACCAGGCACTGCGTACCATTCATCACCCGGAATCTTCGGCATCTTTGCCTGAAGCTGTACGCCGATTAAAGTTCGAAGAACTCTTTTATTTGCAACTCGACATATTGCGCTATAACAAACAGCGTAAGACGTGTAATGCAGGTTTTGTTTTTCAGCGTGTCGGCGATGTGTTTTTACAATTCTACAATGAGTGCCTTACATTCCAACTGACTAATGCCCAAAAGCGTGTGGTGCGTGAAATACGAAAGGATGTGTCGACTGGCAGACAGATGAATAGATTGCTGCAAGGCGACGTGGGAAGCGGAAAGACCATCGTGGCGTTGCTGTGCTGCTTGTTGGCCGTCGACAATAAATTTCAGGCATGTATCATGGCTCCAACCGAAATTCTGGCCGAACAGCACTTTGCCTCCATTTCGGAATATACAGAAAAGCTACCCATTAAAATAGGGTTACTAACCGGTAATGTAAAAGGAAAGAAACGCACACAGGTTTTGCAGCAATTAGCCGACGGAACGTTGAATATACTGGTAGGTACGCATGCACTGATTGAGCCTTCGGTCGCTTTTTATAACCTCGGATTGGTTGTTATCGACGAGCAACATCGATTCGGGGTGAAGCAGCGTGCCCGTTTGTGGCAAAAAAATGTGCAGCCACCCCATATTCTGGTCATGACAGCCACCCCAATTCCTCGTACCTTGGCCATGACTGTGTATGGCGATTTGGATGTCAGTGTTATCGACGAACTTCCGCCAGGCAGAAAGCCCATCGAAACAGTGCATTACCGCCAGGCAGACCGACCGCGCTTGTATGAAGGCATACGCTATCAATTGAAGTTAGGCCGGCAAATTTACGTGGTGTATCCGCTTATCAAAGAAAACGAAAAGCAGAATTTACGCGATTTGGAAACCGGATATAGCCAGTTGGTAGAGGTATTCAGTGATTACAAGGTTGGCATGGTTCATGGTAAAATGAAGCCGGCCGATAAAGAAGAGGCTATGCGTGCATTTAAACAGCACGAAACGCATATACTGGTGTCGACCACTGTGATTGAAGTAGGTGTGAATGTACCGAATGCCTCGGTGATGGTAATCGAAAATGCCGAACGCTTTGGTTTGGCACAGTTGCATCAGCTGCGAGGCAGGGTAGGGCGTGGAGCCGAACAGTCCTATTGCATCCTGATGACCAATAACCGCTTGAGCGATGTGACACAGCGGCGTATGCAGGTTATGGTAGACAGTACTGATGGCTTTGTGATTGCCGAAGAGGATTTAAAACTTCGCGGCCCCGGCGATTTGGACGGAACGGCCCAAAGTGGTATGCCCTTTGACCTGAGAATTGCCAATCTGGTTAAGGATCAGGAGTTGATGGACGTGGCTCGCGAGGCAGCTGCCGAAGTGCTATCTTGTGATCCTATGGAAAATTTACCGCAAAATGAGATTGTTTGGAAACAATTACGTATGCTGAAAAATAACATGATCAATTTTTCGGCCATATCGTAGTTCTGGCTGAAATCTTCGCTTATCTGCGTTGCAAAGTATCAAGTGTTAGCTCTGGTTATTGGGCAGTACAATGAGCGATGCAATCTTCAGTTTACGCACAAAGTGTCAGTGTCGGTAGGCTCGATATCTGCGACAACTATTCAAGCATTAGGTTGCTCAAAAAGCAAAATTTGATTAAAATATACCGTATTGCTTTTCAGCTTCCTCCGTTGCATTTAGCTACTAGTTGCTCTGTCAGCAAAAATTACTCCGTGATTGTGTATTTTTTCTCCGAGTTAGTTGAAATTAGTTCCGATCTAGTTGAAATTAGTTCCGAGCTAATTTGATTTAGTTCCGAGCTAATTTCAACAATCTCGGAACTACTGATAATCAGCGCTTTCAAAAGTACAAGAAATGTTGATTCGCGAATAGCTCCGACGTCCGGAATGCAAGGCTCTTAGGCAATACAAAATTTTGCATCTATTATACGACAATTACAAGCGTTTGCAATGCCCAAAATACTCGCTGGTACAGAAAAGCAGCTACAGCATCATCAGGCAATTTTAATGTATAACATGTTTTATCTGCATCATATTAAGTAGTATTGAACGCTTGTTTAACATGGTCATTATTATCTCGTAATTACTACAACGACAGCAAATTTTATGTTAGGTATTTTGAAAAATTGGACACTTCCCATAGCAATTATATTAGGCATTGTGGGGTACTTTGTTTTTGCTCATTGCGCATGCTTCGATATATTACGGCCGCATGCCATGGAAGTGGTTTCGGTGGTGCAGCCTGTTTTAATATTCTGCATGCTGTTTCTGTCTTTTTGCAAGATAGATATGCGTAAGATGTCACTGCGAAGTGCTCATCTTTTATTGTTGTTCATACAAAGTGTATCATTCCTTTTGTTAGGATTGGTTATTTACATGTTCCCTCATGTGACGGGACGGGTTATTATTGAAGCAGGTATGCTGTGTATGATATGTCCTACAGCAACAGCGGCAGCAGTGGTTACACAAAAGTTGGGCGGCGATGCAGCAGACGTCACGTCGTATACATTGCTCATCAACTTGTTGGTGGCCATACTCATTCCTGCCTTTCTACCTGTGATTTATCCCACACATTGCCAAAGTTTTGAATTATCGTTTTGCCTGATACTTGGAAAGGTTTTTCCGGTGCTGATATGTCCTCTTTTTCTGGCGCAGTTTGTACGCCTTTTTTGTCGTAAAACGCATTCATTTTTATGCTCGTTTCGGAATCTGGCTTTTTACTTATGGGCCGTTTCATTGAGTATTGCCATAGCAGTTACTACGCGAAGTTTCGTACATACTGATCATCCCTTATCTGAGTTGTTAGGAATAGCTGTTGTGTCATTCTGCTGTTGTTTGTTACAATTTGCATTAGGCCGATATATCGGTAAGCGTAAAGGCTATGCTGTAAGTACTACGCAGGCTTTGGGACAGAAAAATACGGTTTTTGCTATATGGTTGGGCTATACATTCTTCAATCCCGTGACATCATTGGCCGGCGGATTCTATAGTATTTGGCATAATCTGTATAACACGTGGCAAATGCAGAGATACCATCAAAAGAAACATGCGAAAAGTGGTCAATAGCGCAGTCAGCATTATTCGTTTCATTCATAAAAAATCTCAGCATAGCGAGAACATTATAATTCGCTATGCTGAGATATGTTTTTATAGAGACTCGCATTTGAAAACCCCTAAATCTTCAGTTTAGGGGATGAAA
>Kit_p1__coassemble_128_pt1 | contig 80523 bp, 68 predicted proteins | sample Kit_p1__metabat2_high_PE_008 | metagenome-assembled genome bin Kit_p1 | reverse complement strand
GAGGAGGTATTGGTATCTCCGAAGCTCATGCCTTTAGGCGTGAGTAGCTCACATCAGTAATCTTCAATTTATTGTTACAACAGAAAGTAAGGCAAGTAGGTCAGCAGGCATCAACATGATGCAGGCAAATGCAACAAAATGATATATGTTCCTGTTGTTGTGCCCATTTGTCGCCACCTTTTTTTATCCAGAATATGAAGAGTATATGAAAAATTTTTACGATATTTGCGTCAAAGACCGGATACCCAAGAGTTTTGAGGAAATAATTTTGTGTTATTTTTTGGTTTTGCCTTTTGTTTGCATTAAATTTGCATAAATCAATAGGAGCCACTGCACAGAGATTATAAGCATACGGCTTATACGCACCTCTTTACGACAAGCTCTATTGGGTATTAAATAATGAATACATCAATATGGAATTTTCAGCAAAGCAAATAGCGGAATTTTTAGGCGGCGTTGTCGAAGGAGACGAACAGGTAACTGTGAAGACGTTTGCCAAAATTGAAGAGGGCGTGAATGGAGCTATCTCTTTTCTTGCCAATATGCAGTATGCCCATTATATTTATGATACGGCATCGAGCATCGTACTTGTCAACAAGGACTTTGTTCCTGAAAGAGAAGTAAAGGCAACGCTTATCCGTGTGGACAATGCTTATGAAAGTATTGCCCGTTTGCTTACGCTCTACCAATCAATGGTGCAGAAGCGTACGGGCATTCATCCTTTGGCTTGCATTGCGCCTACGGCTAAGGTCGGTGAAGATACTTATGTCGGACCGTTTGCTTATATTGGCGAAAACGTGACGGTAGGCAAGGGTTGTCAGATTTACTCGGGCGTGGTCATCGAGGAAGGTGCTACGGTTGGTGACAACTGTCTTTTTTATCCGAACGTCAGCGTGTACAAGGCTTGTAAAATCGGTAACAACGTGATTCTTCATTCCGGTTGTTCAATCGGAGCTGATGGTTTCGGTTTTGCACCTGCTGCTAATGGCTACGAAAAAATTCCTCAAATCGGTATTGTTACCATCGAAGATGATGTTGAAATCGGTGCAAACACTTGTGTAGACCGTTCAACCATGGGTACGACGATTATCCGAAAGGGTGTGAAACTCGATAACTTGGTTCAGGTGGCTCACAACTGTGAAGTAGGTGAGCATACGGTTATGTCTGCACAAGTAGGTGTGGCAGGTTCAACAAAAATCGGACAGTGGTGCATGTTTGGCGGTCAGGTAGGCATTGCAGGTCATGCTGTGATTGGCGACCGTGTGCTTTCGGGTGCTCAGGCAGGTATTGCCGGCAGTATCCGTAAAGGTCATGTCACTGTGCAAGGTTCGCCTGCTATCGATGCTAAAAATTTCATGCGTTCGAGCGTGGTGTTCAAATATTTGCCCGAAATGCAGCAGGAACTTCACCGCTTGCGTAAAGAAATTGAAGAACTTAAGAAGAATAAGTAATCAAAAAGTTGGTGCAGGGCTATATCGTAACGGAAATTGTGTATGAAACACGAGGAGAGAGAGTCGCAAAGTCATTGTGGGGCTGATTGAGTAGGCCTTGTCTTACTGCAGTGTGCGGCTTGCAACTTCCCTCCGTTGCTTACATTGCTCTGCAGCATTCTCAATATCACACTATGTCTAAGCAAAAAACATTGGGAGGCAGTTTCTCGCTGTTTGGCAAAGGTTTGCACACGGGACTCAGCTTAACCATTACTTTTAATCCGGCTCCTGAAAATCACGGATATAAAATTCAACGTATCGACCTTGAAGGTGAACCAGTTATCGACGCTATTGCCGAAAATGTGGTGGATACTTCGCGCGGTACGGTTGTAGCGAAAGGCGAGGCACGCTGCAGTACTATCGAACATGCCATGGCTGCGCTTTATGCCATGGGTATCGATAACTGCTTGATTATGGTGAATGGTCCGGAATTTCCTATTTTGGATGGTAGCTCAATTCTTTATGTAGAAAATATCCGTAGGGTAGGAGTGGTTGAACAAAATGCTCCGAAGGATTTCTATGTGATTAAAAAGAAAATTGAGTTCCGCGATGAGGAGTCGGGTTCATCTATCATTATTTTGCCCGATGAGCAGTTCTCTATTACGGCGATGATTTCTTTCGAGTCGCAGTTTATCAATAGCCAGTTTGCTACGCTCGATAGCATGGAGGACTTTAGCACTGAAATTGCTTCGGCTCGTACCTTTGTGTTTGTTCGTGAAATTGAGCCTTTGCTTAAGGCCGGCCTGATTAAGGGTGGCGACTTGGACAATGCTATCGTGATTTACGAAAAGCAGATTTCGCAAGATGCTTTGGACCGTTTGGCTGATAACCTGAAGGTGGAGCATCGCGATGCAACGAAGTTGGGCTACCTGAATTCGCGCCCGTTGGTTTGGCGTAACGAACCGGCTCGTCATAAGTTGCTGGATATTATCGGCGATATGGCTTTGATTGGCCGTCCTATCAAGGGTAGAATCATTGCTACGCGTCCGGGACATACCATCAATAACAAGTTCGCTCGCCAAATGCGCCGCGAAATTCGTCAGCACGAAATTCAGGCTCCGAACTATGACCCGAATGATGAACCGATGATGGATGTGAACCGCATCCGTGAGTTGCTTCCCCACCGTTATCCCATGCAGTTGGTTGACAAAGTGGTTGAAACGGGTTCGAACTATATCGTTGCAGTAAAGAATGTAACGGCTAACGAGGCTTTTTTCCAGGGCCATTTCCCGCAGGAACCGGTGATGCCGGGTGTGCTGCAGATTGAGGCTATGGCTCAGGCCGGCGGCTTGTTGGTACTTAATTCTATCGAGGAACCAGAACGCTGGAGTACGTATTTCCTTCGTATCAATGATGTGAAGTTCCGCAAGAAGGTAGTTCCGGGCGATACGCTCATCTTCCGCGTAGAACTGATGTCGCCTATTCGTCATGGCATTTCGTCGATGCATGGTTTTGCCTTTGTGGGCGAGAGTATCGTGATGGAAGCTACTTTTACTGCTCAAATCGTAAAGAATAAGTAAAATGCTCCGTACGAAGATGGCAGAATGCTTGTTCTGTGTTTGTCTTCGAACACTAATTATATGAGATTAAAATGATAAGTCCTTTAGCATACGTGCATCCCGAAGCTGTGATTGGCGAGGGCTGCGAAATCGGTCCTTTTTGCTACATCGATAAAAATGTGGTGATTGGAAAAAATAACCGCTTGATGAACAGCGTCACCGTGCTTTACGGATCGCGCATCGGCGAGGGCAATACGTTCTTCCCGGGTGCTGTAATTGGTGCCATCCCTCAAGACTTGAAGTTCAAGGGAGAAGAAACTACTGCTGAGGTGGGCGATAACAACATCATCCGCGAAAACGTGACCATTAACCGTGGCACGGCAGCCAAAGGTAAAACTGTTGTTGGCTCGAATAACCTGCTGATGGAGGGTATGCACGTTGCACACGATGTGTTGGTGGGCAATGGCTGTATCATCGGTAATTCAACGAAGTTGGCAGGCGAAGTGGTGGTGGATGATTTTGCTATCATCTCGGCCTCGGTGTTGGTGCATCAGTTCTGCCACATCGGTAGTTATGTGATGGTTGGCGGTGGTACGCGCACCGGTCAAGACGTTCCTCCTTACACAATGGCTGCCCGCGAACCGGTGAGTTATTGCGGCTTGAACCTCGTGGGATTGCGTCGTCGTGGTTTCTCAGCTGAACTCATTGACCGCATTCACAATACTTACCGCTTGCTTTATCAGCGTGGTAAACTGCGCGAGGAATGTATTAACGAAATTCGTGAAACCGTGGAGATGTCGCCCGAAATTCAGTATATCATTGATTTCGTGTCTGCTTCAAAGCGAGGCATTATAAAATAACCAGTACTGTAGAACCCCCAAAAGTTAGTTCCCAAGGTGATTCCGGGAGCTTGCTTACCTTCAAATTATTGATATGCTTTTCCGTATTAAATTCATTAGCGACGAGGTTGATGGTTTCCTGCGTGAAATCAAAATAGACAGTGACGCTACGTTCCTCGATTTGAATAAAGCCATCCTGGAGTCGTGTGGTTATCCCGACGATCAAATGACTTCGTTTTACATCTGCGACGAAGAGTGGGAACGTGGTCAGCAGATTACGCGCGAAGATATGGGTGTTGGTGATGCCGACGAGGATATTTACGTGATGGATGAAACCCGTCTGTCGGAGTTTATTGAGGACGAGGAACAACATCTTGAATTTGTGTTTGACCCCTTTGCCGACCGCTGCTTCTTCCTTGATGTAAAGGAGGTGATTCCCGGTGAAAACCTGAAGAATTACGAAATTACGCGTGTGAAAGGCCATGCTCCTCGTCAAATTGAGGATATGGATTTGGACTTAGCACCCGCTAAAGGTAAAAAAGGAACTGCTGTGGCTGCTACGGACGATTTCGATGAAGATGCACTCTTTGGTGCGGCTTCGTTCAACGACGATGACATCGACCTTGAAGGTTTCGAAATAAGCGACGGACAGCCCTATTAAAAAAATAAGGATAGGCCGGGATACATTTGCAGAAATGCAAGGCGTGTCTGGCTTATCCTTTTTTCTTTTTGACGATTCTTACGCTGAACTCTTTTATGTCTAAAATCTTAAAAGTGATTGTTGGCCCGACGGGTGTGGGCAAGACTGACTATGCGCTCCGAATGGCCGAAAAATATGCCTGTCCGATATTGAACGCTGATTCGCGTCAGCTTTATCGAGATATTCCCATCGGTACAGCAGCACCTACAGCAGCCGAACAGGCTCGCGCAAAGCATTATTTTGTGGGCACATTGGGACTCGATGAGTACTATAGTGCTGCGCAGTACGAGCAGGAAGCTTTGGCTTTGCTCGATGATTTGTTTAAGCAACACGATGTTTGTGTGCTTTCGGGTGGTTCCATGATGTATGTTGATGCTGTTTGCAAAGGCATTGACGACATTCCAACGGTAGATGCCGACACGCGAGCCTTGCTGAAAGCCCGTTACGAGAAAGAGGGATTAGAACCTTTGGCGCGCGAATTGAGTTTGCTGGATCCGGTGTACTATGCGCAATGCGATACCAAAAATCCCAAACGCGTGGTTCATGCACTCGAAATTTGCTACATGACGGGGCGTACCTTTACTTCCTACCGTGTGGGTAAACGCGTGGAACGCCCTTTTCAAATTGAAAAAATAGGCATTTGGCGCGAACGCGCCGAACTATTCGATCGTATTAACCGTCGTGTCGATGTGATGATGGAAGAGGGGTTGCTTGAGGAAGCCCGCCGGGTATATCCTTATCGCGCGTATAATTCGCTTAATACCGTAGGCTATAAAGAACTCTTTAATTATTTCGACGGAACATGGACGCTGGATTTTGCGCTTGAAAAAATCAAACGCAATTCGCGTGTGTATGCCAAGAAACAACTTACTTGGTTCAAAAAAGATCCGGAAATGAAGTGGGTAAATTTGTCGACAGACCCCGAATCGCCTATTGATTTGTTGCAGCTGTAAGTGCACCGTTGTTTGTCAGCAATTTAGCGACATTGATGTGAGCGCACTTCAAATCTTTGTTAAAGAAATTCTTTCAAACCCGATACTGTGTTCTCAGTTAGCTTTTCACTCAGATACGGTATGAACCTGCCCTTGCAATTAACCTGACTCTAATTATGCTGTTCAAATACCTGCCTTCAAAACCTTTGCCACAGCTACCCTGGCTGCAAGCCCCCTTGTTGCGCTATGTGCTGTTTGTAGCAGCAGGCATCGTGCTGAGTTGGAGTTTGCGTTTTAGTGTTGGCAGTGAATGCTGGTTAGGCATATTGGGCATAGTCGGGCTTTTGTGCTTGTTAGGCAGTTTGCGTCTGAAAGGCATAAGTTATCAGCGTATGGCTTTGTGGGTTGCACCTACAGTCATGCTGCTGAGCGGTGCTACACTAACCCAATTACGTTTTGAGCAGGTTAGGGTGGTGTGGCCTGAAAACACGCAAATGTGGCAAGCACAGGTAAAGGGAATTTACCGTCAGCACTCCCAGCATGCCCAACCAAACGCACAAGGAGGAAAGCAGTCGGTTCAAGTTCAAGGAGCGGCACAGACCGATGTGGTGCAAGCAGATGTGAAACTGATACACAACGATGCTCGTTTTAATCTTAAAACCATTCGGTTAAGGTTAACCGGACGCGAAGCATCCACCCTCGAAGTTGGTACTCCATTATTGTTTTATGCACGCATTACCGAAGGATACCATGCCGGTAATCCCGGTGATTTTGATTATACCTCCTACCTTTACATACATGGCATAAGCGGCACAGCTTCTGCTCATACCCATTGGCAAAAACTCGGTCAACAGGCAACCGCTTTAAGCTTTGTAGCGCGTTTACAGCGCTTCCGTCAGTATTTAGTCGATTATTACGCCACCTATTTTCAGGGCGATGAACTGTCCATACTCTCCGCTCTGACTTTAGGCGATAAAAGCCGACTGACAGCTGAAACCCGCCAATTATTTTCAGAAACCGGCGTGAGCCATGTGCTTGCCCTTTCCGGTTTGCATTTAGGCATTCTTTTCAGTTTGCTCAATTTGTTCGTACTGCGTTGGATACGTCACCGCGCGGTTTTTCTGATTGCCAACACCCTTTGCATAGCCCTTTTGTGGCTGTTTGTATGGATGGTTGGTATGCCCCTGTCGCTGCTTCGCGCAGCCTGGATGTTCACCCTGTTGCAAGTAGGCCATAGTTTCCAACGCGGTAGCGGATCTACGTTAAGCAATTTAGCCTTTGCCGCACTGGTTTTGTTGATAGCCTCGCCCCTTTCGCTTTTCGATGTAGGATTTCAATTATCCTTTTCAGCTGTATTAGGCATTGTGCTGTTCAACACGTATGTATGGCAACGCTATCCCTTGCCCGTATGGAGCGACTTCGACCCCGTTTATGGAAACATACGGCATGCCCGTCGTCACGGACTTTCGCCCCATCGCGTATGGCGGTTTTACCTGATACAACACAGTTACGGTTTTTTCCGTCAGGTAGTGTATCCCTTTTTCACCGTATCGTTCAGTGCTCAGTTAGGCACCCTTCCCTTCATACTCTACTATTTTCACCAGTTTTCGCCATACGCATTGTTGGCCAATGTCATCGTCATTCCCTCAGCCTATTTGCTGTTAGGCGGTTCACTGCTATTCTTCCTGTTGCCCTTCGACATTTTACGCCAAGGCCTTTCAGTGCTGCTCCATGGCGTATTGCAAGGCATGACTGCGGTGTTAGACAGCATCAGCCACTGGCCCGGTGCCACGCTGACGCTCTATCCCCATCCACTCAGTTTATTAGCATTAGTTGCCATACCCTGCGTGCTTTATGCCATTTTTCAAGTGCGCCAGCGCCGTCGCCGTAAGCAGTGCATATACGCCCTGACAGCCCTATGCTGCGTAATCATAGTCAGCGAAGCATATCGGTTGCGCCCCGGCCGCATCAATCCCCAGATAATCGTTTATAACGTGCCACGCACCACGGTTATTCATTTCATCAGTTGTGCCGACAAGTCCTATCTGTATGCCTCCACCTCTCCCGACACCCTTGCCCAACGCCTTGCCTATATACAACGCAATTTTTTGGCCCCCAACCATATTGCTCGCCCAAGGGTTATTCGTCATGCTCCGTTTCGCGACGCCTTAATATGGGCCGAACAGTCGCATTTCGTCTTCGGTTCCCACCGGCTCTACGTACTTCGCGGTTCTGTACCCCGTTCTTCATCCGACACGCGGTATGCACTTCATACCCTCGTTGTAGGTTATGGTAGTTTCGAGAGTCCTGCCACCGCATTTCGCGTGTTCAGTCCTCGCCATGTGGTTCTTGATGCCAGTTTACCGCAACGATATCGTGAGCAGTGGCAAAAAAGTTGTCAGCGCTTCGGCGTTCCCTGCCATGATGTACGCACCCAAGGAGCCTTTGTATATCCCATTCATGAATAAACCTACCTCATGTATTGAATAAACCTCATACCATCTATGAAAAACCTCTACGTCCTGTTATTTTGTTTCATGCTTTTTCAGCCCCTCTGCGCCCAATGGCAAAGCGGTGCTTACATGTCGTGGGAAGAGTTTTTGCAAGAATACGTACAAAGCGAAGAGAATGAAACAGATGAAGCTATTTCGGCCGACGACTTGTTGTGGCTTGAAAACCTTGCCAATCACCCCATGCAAATCAACCGCGTTGACCGCAGCGATTTGCAGCAGCTTCCCTTTCTGTCCGAGCAGCAAATTGATTCGCTATTGGTCTATCGTCAGCAGCGCAAAGGTTTGTTATCCTTAGGTGAACTTCAGTTTATTACCGGTTTTGATTATTTCACCCGTCGCTATCTGTCGCTATTCGTGCGTTGCGATTCGCTCATGCTCTCCACCGCTATTCGGCTGCCAACACCCAACCCCCATACGCTCAAACAACTGCTCACACTTGGTAAACACGAAATAGAGAGCAGGGTAGACCTTCCGCTGTATCGTCGGAAAGGCTATTGTACCCCCGACAAACCCACCCCCACCAATTATTATGTGGGCAATCCCTTGCACCATGTAGTGCGCTATCGTTATCAGTATAAGCGCGAAATAGCTTATGGGCTAACGACAGACAAAGATGCCGGAGAACCCGTGGCCAAACAAGGTTTTTATCCCTATGATTATTGGTCAGCCTATTTTATGCTCCGGCCAAAGCACCGTCCTTGGAGTTTTGTGTTGGGCGATTACGAAGTACGCGGCAATCGCGGTCTACTTTTTGGCCGTATGTTTTATGGCGGTCGCGAACAGATTCTCAACGAAGGACGTCGCAACACCCTTAGTTTCCGTCCCCACACCTCAACCGACGAAAGTCGCTTCTTTCGGGGTGCAGCCGCAGCCTGTCAGTTCTCGGCATTCGATTTCATGGCCTTTGCCTCCTACCGCAAACTCGATGCCCGCTATAATGATACAGGCGACACCGTGCGCAGCATTCTGCAAACCGGTTCCCATCGCACACTTTCCGAAATAACGCGCCGTCGCAATCTGGGTAGTTTCACGTTTGGCGGACACATTGGCTACAATCGGTCCGCCTGGGGCCTCTCTGCCGATGGTTACCTGGTACGTTATGACCATCCCGTGTGGCCCGAAGCCCGTTTTTACAATGCCGGATATTTTCGCGGCCAAACAGCCGGCGGTGCATCCCTGTCGTATTATTGTAACCTTCCCCACTTCACAGTGCAAGGCGAGGCCGCCCTCGACCACCGCGCGCACTTTGCCACTGAACATACCTTGTTGTACCGTTTAACGCGCAAAGCCTCGCTCAATGCCCAGTTGCGTTATTTTGCCCCCGATTTCGTCAGTATCTATGGCGATGCCCTGCAGCAATCCAGTCGCGTTGCCAATGAGCAAGGCCTGTTGTTCGGCTTCACCTGCCGTCCCTCCTCCCGTTGGCAACTCAAAGGCTATGCCGACTTGTTCCGCTATCCCTCGCCCACCTATACCACGGTACAAGGTGGTGCCAAAGGCATAGAATTATCGTTGCAGTCACAATGGAAAACGCAAGGCCCGTGGTACCTCACGGCACGTTACCGTTTTAAGTCGCGACAGCGCACCATAACCGGATACAAGCAGTTGGAGTATCGTACCACGCATCGTGCCCGTGTTGCCGCCCTGATGCAGAAACGCAAATTTGAACTCAACACCCAAGCCGACTTCACCTATGCCACGCGCCAAACCGGCAAGCAGTCAGTAGGTTGGATGCTGTCGGCCCGTACTGCCTGGAAGCCCAAGTCCGTTTATCAGTTGAAAGCCTTTGCTTCGCTCTTTTTTACCGACGACTACGAGTCCGCCGTTTACGCCTACGAACCCCAACTGTATCGCGCCGGAGCCTTCCCCTCGTTTGCCCATCATGGTCTGCGCGGGGTGTTAGTCAATAATTGGAAAATGTTTCCATCTCTCACCTTAGGCGTGCGTGCATCCCTTACTTATTATTTTAATCGCACCAGCATTTCATCAGGTATAGCTGAAATCAACAGTCCTTGTCAGTCCGACATATCCCTGCAGTTGCGCTGGCAGTTGTAACAGTCGGTTGCTTAGTGGTGAGTGCCATCATGATATGGTCAAAGTTCACTGAAAAAATAGAACGGTTTGCGCCCAAGCATTAAGGGGTTCAGTAGCAAAAAAGGTGTGGCGTCTGTAGTATTTGGAAGAGGCAAAACATTGCAGCTTCGTACGTTTTGATAATCAGCAGGAGATAAAATATTATATCCCGATTTTATTTTTTTCGCGATCGGAAAATGCGTCGGAAAGCCCATAAATAAAGGGCTTAATGCCCATTTTAGAGCGTGTAAAATTTTCGAGGTGCGATATCAGGCGGCGAAAAAAATTGGATTTCGGGTTGTGCATGTTGTATCTTTGCCTACGGCGAAGTCAGGCTGCACCTCAGCAAAACTTTCGAAAACGAGTTTTCAAGTTTTGCATTCGGTTTGCACTGACATTGCCTTCGGCGAAGTCAGGCTGCACCTCAGCATAGCTTTTGAGAGCCAGCTCTCGTCGCTCTGCATTCGGTTTGCACTGACATTGCTATCGCAATAAAGGTAGCACTGCAGCATAGATAAGCTACACATGAGCCTTGACGGATGAAAAAACAGATTTTCCGAATTTATTCATTCAGCGTTGTTTGACATTTTGTTACCATAGAAAGTAAGGCAGGTAGGCCTGTCTAAAACCCTGAATGCGTGTTGTTGAGTTTTATGACGCACTTTTGCGACTGAACCGCATTTTGGAGGCATCAAACCCAAAAAGAAAGTCCGAAACGCAAAGCAATAAACTTGCGTTTCGGACTTACAGTGTATCATGTGCAGGCAATGAATCAGCCGTGCGCGTGCGTCGCAACAGCTGCGTTCACGCAGCCTTAGTTGAATAAGTTATCCACGTTTTCCTGTTTGGGAGCAGTGCCTTCCGGGGTATGTCCGTTTTCCTTCTGCCTGGGCTGCTCCTGCGAGTGCGTTTGTTGCGCCTCACCATTCGTTTCGCCTTCACTGTCCATCAAGTCAGAGTGGTCAGCGCCGATTCCCATCAAATCCTCGTCAGAAGGCGCGAAGAATGTTGAATCTGTAGCCGTCGAATCCGGTTCAGCCTTTTGGTAGTAAGTAGCCGCATAAGTGCTTGGGTCAATACCGTCTGGAGCAGGACCGTATTTATGCAAATACTTTTTGCTCAGTTGCTTGTCGTCCATAACAGCTCGCATGAACTTAGCCACGATAGGCAGTGCCGTACGGCTACCCTGACCTAATCGTCCCGTGCGGAAGTGAATGCTGCGGAATTCACCGCCAACCCATGCACCTCCGACCAGGTTCGGAGTCACACCCACGAACCAAGCATCCGAGTGATTGTTCGACGTACCCGTTTTACCACCCATATCCAAGTTGGCCGCAAACGGACCTAAGTACATGCCGGCACCCAGCGTTTGCGAAGTACCGCCTCCGTCGCGTACACCCGCTTCGAGCAGTTTTTGCATATAGAAAGCAGCTGTTTGCGGCAAGGCACGCTTTTCAACTTTCGGTGCCTCAAACACCACATCACCGTCGGCATCCACAATTTTGGTAACCAACACAGGTTCGACATACATACCGTCGTTAGCCACCGTGCCGTAAGCATTTACCAGTTCGAACAAGTTGACGTCGCTCGAACCCAGCGGCAGCGAAGGCGTTTCATCAAGCGGCGAACGGATACCCATGTCGTGCGCCATTTGCACCACGTTGGCAATGCCCACTTCCTGTCCCAGTTTCACCGCAATCGTGTTGATACTTTGTGCAAAAGCCGAGCGCAGCGGAATGTTGGCATTTGTAAACCGTCCGTTCGCATTGTGCGGTTGCCAGATGGTGGTTGTATCCCGTTTTTTGTCATACACCTCCATACGGATGTATTCATCCTTAATCGGGTCAGCCGGCGTAAATCCCTGTTTCATAGCCGCAGCATACACAAAGAGTTTAAACGTCGAACCCGGTTGCCGCATAGACTGCACCTTATCATATTTCCACGTTTTGAAGTCAATGTCGCCCACATACGCCTTTACCTGTCCCGTTTGCGGTTCCATGGCTACGAAGCCGGCGTGCATGAACTTCAGCATATATTTCAGCGAATCGACCGTTGACATCATTTCCTCGCGTTCGCCCTCGTAGCTGAACACCTTAACCTTGTGCGGCACCCGCAGGTAGTGGTCAATCGAGTCCGGATTTTCCGGGAATCGCGCCTTCAGCATTTTGTAAGCCTCCGTGTCGCGCAGTTTGCTTTCGATAAAGTTCGGAATTAGGTTACCCTTTTCGTCGCGCCACGGATCACCCATGCCACGCCAGTGTCCGTTAAAGTTATTCTGCACCGTTTGCATCTGTTCGCGCATAGCCTTTTCGGCATAAGCCTGCATGCGCGAATCCAGCGTAGTGTAAATTTTCAGACCATCGGAATACACGTCGACATCCGGACATTTTTCGCGGATGTAATCCTTCACCGCTTCGCGGAAATAAAGCGCCTTACCGTCGTAAGCATTTTCTACATTGAAGTTCAGTTTTACAGGTGTATTTTGCAGGGCCGTCAGTTCGCCCTGATTGTCGATATACACCTGACCAAAGCGTTCCTTCAGCATGTGACGGTGCGTGTACATGTTGTTCAGCACCGTGTTTCGACGTTTTTTCGAGTTTTCCGGATTGATGCGCGGGTTATAGGCCGACGTAGCCTTCAGCAGACCAACCAGCACCGCAGCCTCCTCAGGTTTCAGCTGTTTGGGGGTTGTGTTGAAATACGTTTTAGCCGCAGTTTTAATGCCAAACGCGTTCGACCCGAAGTCCACCGTGTTGGCATACATTTCCAGAATCTCCTGCTTGTCGCACACCATTTCGATTTGCGTAGCAATGATCATTTCCTTGCTCTTCATCACCAGGATGCCCACGCCGGGGATTTTGCCCAACAGTCCGGTTGAATACTTCGTGCGCACGCGAAACATATTCTTAACCAGCTGTTGCGAAATCGTCGAAGCACCGCGCGCTTTTCCGTGCAAGGCATCCTTGACGGCAGCAAACAGGCCCTGATAGTCGATGCCGTGATGCTGGTAAAAGCGTTCGTCCTCTGTCGAAATCAGTGCCTGGAAGAACACCGGACTGATTGAATCGTAAGGAACAGGCGAACGGTTTTCGCTGAAATACTTACCTAACAAAACCCCATCTGCGCTGTAGATTTCAGAGGCAGCCGCAGTTTTCGGGTTTCGGATATCGTCGAGCGAAGGCGATTTGCCAAAAAGCCAAAACAGGTTGACCGATACAGCAAAGACATAGAAAATAATAAAGGCCAGAAACGACCATGCAACCGTGATGATTTTATACCACCACGGACGGCCGACGTATTGTCCTTTATACCATCGACCGATTTTGCCGAGTCCCTGTCCTAACAGATGGAACGGAGCACATAATTTACGGAAGATGTTTGTGGATTCAGTTTTCATATTGGAAAAGTTGTTGAATAATCAGGTTAAAAAGCCGATGCCCGAGAGCCGCGGATACGCGTTGACTGGCTCAGGTCAGCGAGCCGTGATGTGGAAGCACGACTGGTGTCTCTCATACTTTACATAGCAGGTACCCATCAGTCGCTGGTCCTCCAGTACTTCGGCCAAAATAGATTTGAAAGCCGTCACCCATTGAATGTCGCTTTCGCCGCCCTCCTTCATTCGCAGAAAGCGGTTGTACGAAATGTCGAACGTAGTGCCATGCTGGTGGCAGCTGTTTTCCGACGCATTGCTGTTAAATCGTCGCAGACGTTTCACGTCCTCGCGCGTACGCAACACCGAAGTCACAATCAGTTTGTGAGGTGGAAATCCCTTTGTAGCCAGCGAGTCGTTGAAGGCACGGGCAATTTCGTTTAGCAGTACCGCTGCCCGCGGAACCAGATAGGGGATGGATTGGTTCAACTTCTGCACGTTGTAGAACGGGTTGTCGCCGATGTACACCAAATCGTCCATTCTTTTTTGCGCCTCTGAGCGGTTTTCGATGTGCGAAATGCCGACGCGTTCAGCCGTAGCCAGCTGCACATCGTTCAAGTCGGGAAACGATTCCTCGAAGCGTCGCACACTCGTCACCCGGTTTTTCACCGGCGAACCATCCGGTTTCAGCAGTGTGAGTTTTTGTCGGGCGCGCAGCAGCATTTTGTCCACCTTTTCGGACTGCATGGCAATGCTGTCGGTTTTATCTGCTTTATTCGCTTCGGTTATCGTATTATTTTTCAGTTTGTTTGAGCACGACGTCCGGTTTTCGCCAATGTTCGGATTGACACATTTCACAATGGCCAGTATAAGCACAATCACGGTAAAGGTAAGAAAAAAGTGACTGCGACGTTCGGTAAACTTATATTTCATTGGAAGAGGAAAAAACTATGGTAGAGAGTAAGCTGCAAAATTTAAACAAATGCAGAAAGAACGAAGCCGCCCGGATAGCCTGCGCAAAATGGCAGGAACCGCTAATCTTCTTACAGGTTGCGCAATCATGGCAAATTCTTCGTTTTGCTTGGGCAAAAGTAATAAAAAAATGGGTGAGTTGGGGGACAAATAAAAATTTTGCACACGAATTTCAAATAAAAAACGAAATATGTTTTGCTTACAACCCCACTTGCATTAAATTTGCATAACGAAAAGGCCATTCCGGGCCCGTTTCATCTCTTGTCACACCGTATACCGTGGCAAGTACCACACCTATTTCTCATTTAATTTATTTACCTGAACAAACCGTCCTTTCGACAAAGAACAACGAACCAGCATACTTTATGTTAGAAAAGCATTTCATACTCGAAGAAGCCGATCCCGTTATTTTTTATGGGGTCAACAATGCCAATATCCGTATGCTTCGGGCTTTATGTCCCAAACTCCGCATTATGGCACGCGACAATGTGGTGCGCGTCGTGGGTGACGAAGAGGAGATGGCTGCATTCGAAGATTTGATGCGAACCATCGAAAAACATTGTGCCAAGTTCAACAGCCTGACAGAAGAAGACATTCTGCTGGCCGTGAAAGGACGCCCCACCACCAAGGAAGTGGCCGAAGGGGTCATTGTCTATAGCACCGGAGGCAAACCCATTACGCCGCGCACCGAGAATCAGCGTCGCCTAGTCGAAGCCTACGCTCAAAGCGACATGATATTTGCTGTAGGTCCTGCCGGTTCGGGTAAAACCTACACCGCCATAGCCCTGGCAGTGCGTGCACTCAAGAATAAGGAAGTAAAGAAAATCATACTCAGCCGTCCTGCTGTCGAAGCCGGCGAAAAACTCGGCTTCCTGCCTGGCGATATGAAGGACAAAATCGACCCCTACCTGCAACCCCTTTACGATGCCCTGCAGGAAATGATACCCGCAGCCAAGTTGCAGGAATACATGGATACAAATGTCATTCAGATAGCCCCCCTTGCCTTTATGCGTGGACGCACGCTGAATGATGCCGTAGTCATACTCGACGAAGCGCAAAACACCACCACTGCCCAAATCAAAATGTTCTTGACCCGTATGGGATGGAATACCAAAATGATTATTACCGGCGACCGCACCCAAATTGACCTCCCTCCCTCGCAAAAGAGCGGACTTACTGAAGCACAGCGCATTCTCGAAGGCATCAAGGGAATTTCGTTTATTGAAATGAACGAAAAAGACATTATACGCCACAAACTCGTCACACGCATTGTGGCCGCTTACGCTCGCGAGGACGAATTGCGCAAACAAGAGCGGGCAAAATGTGTAAATGCCACGCACGAAGGCCCAACCCTTGGATAAGCAAGGGTGGGGCACTTTCAGCGTGCGGGCGTTTACACATTTTCTGTACCCCCATATTCGCAATAATCAACACCGAACATATTCCAACTTTCTAAAACTATAAATTATGGCAGCTTTAACGCATACCGAATTTAACTTCCCCGGACAGAAAAGCGTATATCATGGAAAAGTACGCGACGTGTACAACTTGGGCGACCGTTTGGTCATGGTAGCAACCGACCGTATCTCGGCTTTCGACGTCATTTTGCCCGAAGGCATTCCTTACAAAGGTCAGGTGCTCAACCAAATTGCAGCTCAGTTTCTGGATGCAACTACCGATATTTGCCCCAACTGGAAAATGGCTACCCCCGACCCCATGGTCACTGTAGGCTTGATGTGCGAGGGTTTTGCCGTTGAAATGATTGTACGTGGCTACTTGTGTGGCAGCGCATGGCGTGCTTACAAGAGCGGTGTGCGCGAAATTTGTGGTGTGAAGTTGCCCGAGGGTATGAAGGAAAATCAAAAGTTCCCCACGCCCATTATCACCCCCACCACCAAGGCTGAGTATGGCGAACACGACGAAGACATTTCGAAGGAAGAAATCCTGGCTAAAGGCCTTGCCACTCCCGAAGAGTATGCCTTGCTCGAAAAGTACACCCTCGCCCTCTTCGAACGCGGCACCGAAATTGCTGCCAAGCGCGGCTTGATTTTGGTTGACACGAAGTACGAGTTTGGTAAGCACAACGGCGAAATCTACTTGATGGACGAAATCCACACTCCCGACTCATCGCGCTATTTCTATGCCGAAGGCTATCAGGAACGCTTTGAAAAAGGCGAAGCCCAGAAGCAGCTTTCGAAGGAGTTTGTACGCGAATGGCTCATCAACAATGGTTTCGAAGTACACGGTGCCAACGATCAGAAGATTCCCGAAATGACTCCCGAAGTGGTAAAGAGCATTTCCGACCGTTACATCGAACTCTACGAACACATCACCGGCAGCACCTTCGTTCCTGCTGAAGCCGATGACGTGCTGGGCCGCATCGAAAAGAACGTAAATGCCTACTTGGCTCAGTAATTTTTTGAGGTCGTGAGCGTTTGCACGCAATGTTTGTCAGCCGATTCACTGCTTGTGTAAACTCATCAGACTTTAAACCCGAATATCAGCGCCGAATTTTCCGATTGTAAGGAAAATTCGGCGCTTTTTTTTGATAGTAACGTGTAGTCTTTACCTGACACTTGGTGTAAAAGGTAGTTCCATTGATGCCCAGCAGGAACGCATTGGCAAAATGGAATTGGGTGAGGGCGCATACAAGTTTAACCTATCGTTCAACGGTTTAAAGCCCAACACTCCTTATTATCTGTATGTGGCAAGTTCTCCGAACAATTACGTTTATTGCGGAAAGTATTTGAAGAAGCAAGCTTCAACGGCTGTTTTCGAAAGTAAACACGATTTGATCATGACCGTGAGCGCGAACCCAACCAATGATTTTACGGTGATTTTGCCTTTCGGTAATGTGGTTATAGGTACGATAAACTGGGGCAATGGTACGTCTGAACAAATTATCCACTAAAGTTTCCCACCCCCAATAAAGAGGGTGGGAAACTTTAGTTATTTATCAATAGGTCTTTCAATGTCAGGTTCGTTTACAGCTGAATGCAGCGTCCCTCTTTGGCCAGAGTGGTATTGGCAAAAATGGCAGAGGCTTCGTCTAAGAGCACCTGTTCGTCTTCATAGCGCGACGAGAAATGGCCGATAACCAGTTGCTTTACTTGAGCAAGACGAGCCATTTCGGCCGCTTCGGCCGCTGTAGAGTGTTGGGTTTCGCGAGCACGCGCCATAAATTCGCGGCTAAAGGTAGCTTCGTGATAGAGCAGGTCGATGCCCTGAATGAAGGGAGCGTATTGAGGCATGAACGAAGTGTCGGAAAAGTAGGCGTAGGTGCGGGCCGGTTCGGCCGGAAATACCAAGCGTTCGTGTGGATAAAAATCGCCGTCGGGAGTAGTCCAACCTTCGCCCTGCTTGATGCTGTTGATGGCATAGAAGGGAATTTTCAGAAAGTCAATCATGTCGCGGCGAATGTGAGGCAGCAAGGCCTTTTCGCGGAAAATGAAGCCGCACGTCGGTACGCGGTGGCGCAACGATAGGGCATAGACCGAAACGGAACGGTCGTCGTAGATGAGCTGAGGCTCGTCGGCTCGTCGGGGTAGGGGGTGAAATTCAACGTCGAAGGTAATGCCCTTACAGAAAAAGTCGAGCTGCGGACGTAACAACCCCTCTAACTCGGCAGCTGCATAGATGTGCATGGGTGCGGTGCGACCCGAAAGCGCCAAGGTGGAGAGCAGACCAATCAATCCGAAAATGTGGTCGCCGTGTAGATGCGAGATGAAAATGTGCGATAAACGCGAAAACTTTTGGCGCGAACGGCGAAATTGCACCTGAGTGCCCTCGCCGCAATCAATCATAAACAGCTTTTCGCGCAGATTGATAATTTGCGACGATGGCCAATGGCGCAATGTGGGTAGGGCGCTGCCACAACCTAATATGTGAACCTCAAACTTTTCCATACCGCAAAGGTAGTCAATTCAATAATAAAAGCGTAAATTTGCATGAATGAATTTAGAAGCTGTTTGAAATTTATTCAGAAAGTATTTTTTTCAGCTTTTTCAGCGTTTGTTTTCGGTCTTTTTCTGCGATGTCTTTCGGTACATAGCCCGCTGTGCTCCTCAAAACATCACCGAAAAATCTGCTAAAATAACGCTCAGCAAAAGCAGAAATAAAATTTAAACAACTTCTTTGACTTCATCACCGTTTGATTATCGGAAAACAGCATTTACGTTGTGACATATTCAGCCGGTACGAAGTTTTACTGTGAAGGCAAAGGCGTTTGGGATGAATTTGTAGCAGTTTGGCTGCATTTCCCAAAGCATTTGTCTGCCAAATATTTAAAGTATTTATCTTTTTCATGAATAGTCGCGAAGAACAACTGAAAGCTTTTGGACGTTTGCTCGACGTATTAGACGAGCTGCGCGAAAAATGTCCGTGGGACCGTAAACAAACCAACGAAAGTTTACGCCCCAATACCATCGAAGAAACCTATGAACTTTGCGAAGCACTGATGCGCAACGATGACAAAAACATTTGTAAAGAATTGGGCGATGTGTTGCTGCATGTGTGTTTTTATGCCAAAATCGGCTCAGAAAAAGAACAGTTCGATATGGCCGATGTGTGCAATCAATTATGCGATAAACTCATATTCCGCCATCCCCACGTGTTTCCGCCCCAAGGCGAAAAACAATCGAAGGCCGAAACTGCACAACAAGTTATCGAACAGTGGGAACTGTTGAAACAAAAGGAAAAAGATGGCAACAAAAGCGTGCTCTCAGGCGTGCCCGCCGCTTTGCCCTCGCTCATCAAGGCCTATCGCATTCAGGACAAGGCACGCAATGTGGGATTCGACTGGGAAGAACGCTCACAGGTGTGGGAAAAAGTAAAAGAAGAAATTGGCGAATTCGAAGCCGAAGTTGACAATATGGACAAAGAAAAGGCTGAGGCCGAGTTCGGCGATGTGATGTTCAGCTTGATCAATGCCGCACGCTTGTATAAAATCAATCCCGACAATGCGTTGGAGCGTACGAATCAAAAGTTTATCAAGCGTTTCAACTACCTTGAAGAGCACACCCTGAAGCAGGGACGCCAACTTACAGACATGAGCCTGGCCGAAATGGATGCCATCTGGAACGAAGCCAAAAAATTGTAACCCGCCATCCTAATCGCATGATTTATCACCTTTTGGCCTTTATCACCATCAGCATTTGGGGCACTACCTTTGTGTCGACCAAAATGCTGCTGACCTACGGATTAACCCCGGCTGCCATCTTCTTTATGCGCTTTGCCATGGCATACATAGGCATGGCCGCAGCACAATGTATACAGAATAGACGGACACACCATTTGACAACCCACAGTTCCGCAAACGGTAGCCGGTGGTTTTGTCGCAGTTGGCAGGACGAACTGAAAATGGTGGTGGCAGGCTTGGCTGGCGGTTCGGTGTATTTCTTGACCGAAAACACCGCATTGCAAAAAGCCATGGCAGGCAACGTGTCGCTCATCGTTTGCCTTGCTCCACTCATCACCGCCCTGTTTGCCCGTTTGTTTCATTTAGAAAAGCAAGCCGGTGCCAAACTCTGGATTGGTTCGGTCATTGCCTTTGTCGGAGTGGCCTTCGTGGCCTACGGCAGCATGGGGCATGGCACGGCTTCAGCACCGCTGCTGGGCAATGTGTTGGCGCTGATGGCTGCTATTTCGTGGTCGCTTTATCAGTTGATTATCAAACCTTTAGGCAGCAAGTACGGCACTCTGACGCTGACCCGTAAGGTATTTGGCTACGGCATATTGAGCATTGCCCCCGTGGTATGGTTTGAAGACCCCATTCCCTGGCAAATGCTGTCGACCCCTGTGGTTTGGGGGAATCTACTGTTTCTGGGACTGATAGCCTCGCTGCTCTGTTATGCCGTGTGGAACAAAGTGACCGAGCGCATTGGTGCCCTGGTTACGGCCAATTACATTTATCTGAATCCGCTGGTAACGTGTATAGCCTCGTATCTGGTGCTCGACGAAAGGCTTACGGTTTCGATGATGGTAGGTGGCATAGCCATTTTGACGGGGCTTTACATAGTGATTGCTCCGAAGCCTCATCGCCGGAAACAAACACATTAAGAAGTGGAGCAGATGCCCTGAATTTATTGGGGAAAATCTACTAAAAAAAGAATTTTGGGAAACCCATTTTCCTTTTTCATTTTCAGAAAAAGAATATGGGCGTTGAACAACATAAAAGGTGAGCGCATGGTTCAGTTTGATGACGAAATAATTGAACCGGATTTGCCCTAACCTTCCATAATATAAATAAAACAAAGGAATGCAACCCATTACGGCAGATAGCAATGGCTGTCATCACAATATAAATCACGCCATTTGGCATTTGCTGCAGAAGCAAAACACTTGGGGCGCTGTGGTGATGTATCGCAAGCCCCATAGCAACCGCTTTGCCCTTCTGCTGCAAGAATCACAGTCACGGGTGTTGCAGCAAATCGACGAAATACCGCTGACGGGAGGCTATGTGATAGCTCCGTTTCAGCCTTCGCCAACCTGTCCAATCCAGTTTGTCGAACCCGATTTCCAGACAACGTGTCTGCTGGAATGGCCACAACACTGCGTCGCGCAGCCCTATACCGACGATACCGAAACGCAGCGCGCAAATTATGCACACAGCTTTGAACAGGCACATCGCCGGCTCATGAACGGCGAGCTGCAGAAAATGGTACTTTCGCGCAGACTTAACCTGCAACTGCCCATACACGAAACTACCGAAGTGAGCGGTGACGAAAATTTCATGCGGCTGATGGAGGCCGCATGTGGCTATTTTCAAAAAGCCTGTCATTACCGCCCTAATAGTTTCGTGGCTTTTTGGTGGACCAAGGAAAGTGGCGCCTGGCTGGTGGCAACCCCCGAACCTTTGCTCGAACGCCGGCAGCACGACTGGGGAACGGTGGCACTGGCCGGAACCTTGCCCTGGGTTGAAGGCGAAAAACCACAATGGAACGAAAAAAACCTGGAAGAACAGGCCATTGTGAGCCGCTTCGTCGAACGCCATTTGCGGGAAACAGCCGTCGATGTGCGCAAGTCCGACACTTATTCGCTGCACACCGGAAACATACAGCACCTTTGCACCGATTTCAGTTTTACCCTTGAACAGCCCGGCCAAGTGACCCAACTTTTGGCCAAACTGCATCCCACACCGGCCGTGTGCGGACTGCCCCGTCCCGAAGCTTTCCAAGCCATTTTAGCTGACGAAACTTCGCCGCGCCATTATTATGCCGGGTTTAGCGGACCACTGCTGCTCGAAGGCGAAACCCACCTTTACGTTTCGTTGCGCTGCATGCAATTTACCACCCAAACGGCCACCCTTTATGCCGGAGGAGGTATTATGCCGGGAAGCAACGAAAACGATGAGTGGGAAGAAACGCAGCGAAAACTGCAAACCATGCTCAAACTGTTTTGACAGGCAGGTGTGCACAGCCGAACACTAACCTCAATCATTTAATCATAGCATCTTGTACTGCCATACTCCTCAAGTTAATCAACTCACCGCATTGCTCATAGCCCATGGCATTCATCACGTGGTGGTGTGTCCGGGTTCGCGCAATGCCACTATCGTACATAATCTGCACGAAGCAGGCGAGCGTTTTACGTTGCATCCCGTGACGGATGAACGCAGTGCCGCCTTTGTAGCCTTGGGACTGACGCTCGCCACGGAACAAACCGTAGCCGTTTGCGTCACCTCAGGGTCGGCCCTGTTGGGCTGCATACCCGCAGTGGCCGAAGCCTTTTATCGCCATTTGCCCCTGCTGGTTATCTCGGCCGACCGACCTGCACCCTGGATTGAACAACTCGACGGACAAACCTTGCCGCAAAACGGGGCTTTACAGCCCTATTGCAGCACGCACAATCTGGTGATACCCCATACCGACGAAGACCGATGGTTCAATAACCGCGAAATCAACGCCGCACTGCTTTCTGTGGCCGATGGCGGCGGAGGTCCAGCACACATCAATGTGCCCATAGCCGAACCGATGTTTCGCTTTACCACACCGGAATTACCTCAGGAACGCAAAATAACAAAACTTCGTCCGCAAGCCACACGCCCCTTGCCTCCCGAACTCGTCAATACATTGGCAAAAGCCAAACTGCCGGCATTGATTATCGGACAGTATGAAGCCGGTGACTTGCGAACCGAGGTCGATGCACTGAACCGCAACAACCAGTTGCTGGTGCTGCCCGAATTGCTTTCGGATGTTGGCGGAAGCGAACGCATGAATGCCTTCGACACCCTGTGTGACCCACGCTTTGAGCCCGATATCGTATTGCAAATTGGCGGCCATTTCATACACAAACGGTTCAAGCAGTGGCTGCGCCAAACTGACTGCCAGGTCATACGCGTGGGCTACGAAAGTCTGCCCGATACATTCTGCCACCTTACCTGCCAAATCGAAACACCGGCTAAGCAAGTGTTGGCGCAGTTGGCCGACGAATTGCCCAAACAGCATATCGCTGTGCGCAACGCTGCCGAAGCACTTGATGCCGAAGCAGCAGCCATGCGCCAAAAATTATTGGGCCAATGTCTGAACGAACCTGTGCTGACATTGCAAGGCGCAGTGGCTCATTTGGCCGAGGCACTGCGCACACGCCCACAGAATTACACCCTTCACCTCGGTAATAGCAGTGCCGTGCGTGCAGCACAACAGGTGATGCTTAGTGGCAATGTGCCGGTGTTTTGTAATCGCGGTGTCAACGGCATTGAAGGTTCGCTGTCGGCAGCCGTGGGCTATGCCCTCGGTATGTGGGGACTGCACATTGTGGTCATCGGCGATTTGAGTTTCTTTTACGATGCCAATGCCCTTTGGAACGTCGAACTCCCCGCTGGCTTGCGCATTTTGCTGCTGAACAACGGACATGGTGCTATTTTCGACCATTTGCCTGGATTGGCCGACTCGCCCGCCCGCGATGCTTACATTGCTGCCGGAGGTAGGGTATATTCAGCCAAGGGTGTGGCACAGACATTCGGCATCGACTACCAAGCTGCGCATACCTCGTCAGAATTAAACGACGCGCTGCAAGGCTGGTGGAACGAAGACGCAGAAACAGCCCAACTGATAGAAGTGTTTTTAGCAGATTAAGCTTCAATACCTACTTCAGGCATTTTAAATATATCAAATTCAACAGAATTATTATACCTATTATATAATGAGAAACTGGACAACCATTAAAACCTACGAGGAAATACTCTTCGACGAATACAACGGCATCGCCCGTATCACCATAAACCGTCCGCGTTATCGCAACGCCTTCACTCCCCTTACCGTAGCTGAAATGAGCGATGCTTTCCGCTACTGCCGTGAAGCACAGCACATCAGCGTGGTAGTGCTGACCGGTGCCGGCGACAAAGCCTTTTGCGCAGGTGGCGATATGCACGTAAAGGGTAGAGGAGGTTATGTTGGTGGCGACGGTGTGCCTCGCTTGAACGTGCTTGATGTACAAAAGCAAATCCGTTCACTCCCGAAACCCGTTATTGCCATGGTTAATGGTTTTGCCATTGGCGGCGGTCATGTGCTTCACCTGATGTGCGACCTTACCATTGCTTCGGAAAATGCCATTTTCGGTCAGACCGGTCCGAAGGTAGGTTCGTTTGATGCCGGATTCGGTGCATCGTACCTTGCACGTATCGTAGGACAGAAAAAAGCGCGCGAAATATGGTTCCTCTGCCGCCAATATTCGGCAGCTGAAGCAGAACGTATGGGTATGGTCAACAAGGTGGTTCCCTTCGACAAACTGGAAGACGAAGTGGTAGAGTGGGCCGAAACCATGATGGAACGCTCACCCCTTGCCCTGCGTATGATCAAGGCCGGACTTAATGCCGAACTCGACGGACAGGCTGGTATTCAGGAATTGGCCGGCGACGCCACCATGCTTTACTACATGCTTGACGAAGCACACGAAGGCGGACAGGCCTTTTTGGAAAAACGTAAACCCGATTTTTCAAAATTCCCCAAACTGCCTTAATTCCCCAATTTGTTCAGATACAACACTGCATGCCCTGATACAGCATTGCAAACCCTGATGCAACACCGCATAGCTTGATGCAACACTGCAAGTTGTATTACAAAGTTGCATGTCCTAATACATAATTGCCTAACGATTTATGAAATTTCTACCTTTTCTTTTGCGGGTAGTTCCGCGAACCTTGCAATTCAAGCAGCCCGCAGGCACATCGCGAGGAGTATATCGCGAACGAAAGGTGTGGTATATAGTTATTACCTCAGCCGACCCTCAGGTGCGCTTTACCGGTTTGGGTGAATGCGCTCCGCTGCACGATTTAAGTTGCGATTACGACAGCCAATACGAACAGCGCTTGCTGCAAATCTGCGCAGAAGTGCAGGAAAAGCAAGAGCTCGATAGCGAAAAATGGCGTTCTTATCCCTCCGTGCTGTTCGGACTTCAAACGGCTTTCCGTTCGGCTGCAGGTTCGTTGCAGGGCGATTATCTGCGCCTCTATCCTTCAGCTTTTACACGCGGTGAACGCGGAATAACCATCAACGGATTGGTGTGGATGGGCAATTTCGACGAAATGTGCAGCCGCATGGAAGAAAAACTTGAAAAAGGTTTTCGCTGTGTGAAGCTGAAAATCGGAGCGTTGGATTTTGAAAGCGAAATGCAACTGATTCAATCGCTGCGACGGCGGTTCAGTGCCGAAAGCGTTGAACTGCGCGTCGATGCCAACGGCGCCTTTACGCCTGCTGAGGCACTCGGAAAATTAGAGCGACTGGCGTGCTATGATATTCACAGTATCGAACAGCCCATTCGTCAGGGACAATGGGAAGAAATGGCTCGCCTGTGTCGCCAAACGCCACTCCCCATTGCACTCGACGAAGAACTCATTGGTGTGAACGATGCCGACGAAAAGGCCAAATTGCTCGATACCATTCAGCCCCAATACATCATTCTCAAGCCGAGTCTTCACGGTGCATTTACCGGTGCCGCCGAATGGATGAATCTGGCGCGCGAACGCGGCATTGGTTATTGGGTCACGTCAGCTCTTGAAAGCAACGTTGGTCTGAATGCCATTGCCCAATGGTGCGCAGCTATTGACCCCACAGCCACGATGCCGCAAGGTCTGGGAACCGGTCAACTTTTTGTGAAAAATTACCCAACCCCATTGGAAATCGAAGGCGAGACGCTGTGGTACGGCGATGCAAAAGACAGAGCGTTTAAAAACGAAATTGCCGATTTTACCCAGCGATGGCTCAACGATGAACCCACGATGCCCGTACACACTTCGGGCAGTACGGGCGAGCCCAAACTCATGCACGCCGAAAAGGTGAAAATGTGGAACAGTGCCTGTGCCACGATTCAGGCTTTAGGACTGCAAAACGGCAATACCGCCTTGCTATGTATGCCCCTCCGATTCATTGCAGCGCAGATGATGCTGGTGCGCGCCTTTGCCGCCCAGTTGCAAATCATAGCTGTTCCCCCCACCTCGCGTCCCTATCGCCGTTTGCACGAAGCCCCCGACTTTGCCGCTCTCACCCCCATGCAGGTGTATGAAAGTTTGCAGCATCCTCACGATTGTTCGTTGCTGCGCCGCACCCTTTGCCTCATTATTGGCGGTGGAGCCTTGAATCCTGAACTCGAAGCCCGGTTGCGCACTTTCCCCGGTGAAGTGTGGAGCACTTATGGCATGACCGAAACCCTTTCGCACATAGCCCTTCGCCGTGTGAATGGTGCTGAGCCGCAAGATGCCTATCATCCGCTGCCGGGAGTCACCGTTTCGCTTTCAGCAGAAGGTACATTGGTCATTGATGCGCCCGAAGTCTGCGACGAAAGATTAGAAACCAACGATTTGGCCGAAATACAGCCCGATGGCAGTTTTAAACTCTTGGGACGTCGCGACAATGTCATCTGTTCAGGCGGCATCAAGCTCCGTATCGAACAAATCGAAGCCCAACTGGCAGGAATCGGAGTACCATATCAAATCACAGCCTCGCCCGACGAACGATTGGGCGAAACCGTAACCCTACTTTATGTTGCATCAACCAACCGTTCCGAGGAACTCGAAGCCTATTGCCGTTCGCAGCTCGATGCTTACGAAGTGCCCCGCCGCTATTTGCGCGTAGACGCATTGCCGCTTACCGAAACCGGAAAACCGGCCCGTGCCGCAGCCCGACAGTTGGCTGCCGAAACAAACTGACGCACGCAATCAACGAAATCCAACATCCTTTTTATGAAGAGTACATCCACCCCCCAACCCATAGAACTGCTGGCCCCGGCCAAAAATGCAGAATGCGGTATTGAGGCCATCCGTCACGGAGCTGATGCCGTGTATATCGGCGGACCCGGTTTCGGAGCCCGCGCAGCAGCCGGCAATTCAATCGAAGACATTGCCCGTCTGTGCGACTTTGCCCATACCTTCGGTGCACGCATTTATGTGACATTCAACACCATTTTGTGGAACGACGAACTGGCCACAGCAGAACGAATGGTTTGGGATTTGTACCGTGCCGGAGTAGATGCATTGATTGTGCAAGACTTGAGTTTGCTGCAAATGAAGCTACCCCCCATCGCCCTGCACGCTTCGACACAGATGGATAACTGTACTGTCGAAAAAGCACAATGGCTCGAAGCAGCCGGATTTCGTCAGATTGTCTTGGCCCGCGAAACTACCCTCGACGATACTCGCCGCATTGCTCAGGCCGTGAAAGTACCCCTTGAAGCCTTTGTGCATGGTGCCCTTTGCGTGAGTTACAGCGGTCGTTGCTATGCTTCGCAATATTGTTTCGGCCGTTCCGCCAATCGAGGCTGTTGCGCCCAATTCTGCCGCCTGGCTTTCGATTTGGTCGATGCCGACGGTCGCATCATTGTGGCCGACCGCCATTTGCTCTCCCTTCGCGACATGAACCGCACCTCCTCGCTCGAAGAAATGATGGATGCCGGCGTGCGCTCGTTCAAGATTGAAGGCCGTTTAAAGGACGTGTCGTATGTAAAAAACGTAACCGCCTGGTATCGTCAGGAAATCGACAAAATAATCCGTCGTCGTCCCGAAACCTATCGCCGTGCCTCGTTCGGCACCTCGCAACTCACTTTCACCCCCGATGCCACGCGCAGTTTCAACCGCGGATTCACCAACTACTTTTTGCATGGTCGCACAGCAGCCCCTGTACATTCCTTTGCCACCCCCAAGGCCGTAGGCCCGGTGGTAGGTCAGGTGCAGCGCGTACGTCGCCAAAGTTTCACGCTCATTCCCTCCGACCATCTATCAGCCCCGATTGTCGGCGGCGACGGACTATGCTTCGTGGGAGCAGACGGCAAATTGCAAGGTTTTAGAGTCAACAAAGCCGAAGGCCATGAAATATTCCCGAACCGCATGCCTCGTCTACCTTTAGGCGTGACTTTGCATCGCAGTTTAGACTTTGCCTTCGATAAAACACTTGCCAAACCCACCGCCAAACGCACATTAGCCTTAGACATAGCCTTTCGCGAAGTATCCTCGGGTTATGCCCTCGATATGGCCGACGAAACAGGTTGCCACGTATCGCTCTTTTTCGAATACGAACACACTGTAGCCCAAACCTCGCAGCGCGAAGCCGTCATCCGTCAGCTTTCAAAGTTAGGCGACACCTGCTTCGTGGCGCGTCAAGTCGAGGTGCAGACAGTGGGCGATCGCTTTGTGCCCGCCTCAGTATTAGCCGGTTGGCGTCGCGAAACCGTCGATGCGCTGTTGCGCACTCATCGCGCTAGCTATCAGCCCGACCGTGCCGTGCGCCCCGACGACGAAAAACTCCGTAAACTTTTACCCCCTTCGCTCGACTTCACCGCCAACGTATCAAACCGCCTGGCCGAGGCCTTCTATAGCAATCATGGCGTACGTGCAATCGAGCAAGCCTTCGAACTGAATCAGCCCAAGGGTCGCAATGTCATCATGACTTGTAAGCATTGCATACGTCACGCACTGAACATTTGCAAAAAAAACGATCGTTCAGTGCCCGACCCCTTATATCTGCGTCTGCCCGATGGTCGTAAGTTTCCCTTACGTTTCGACTGTGCCCGCTGTGAAATGCAGGTTCTCACAGAGTAAGCATAGCCCGGTTGCACAAATCGTGAGGGCAGCTGCGTCTGCGCAAAGGTGTTTCAGGCCTACCTGCCTTACTTTCTTTGGTAGCAAAATGTCAAAGAACGCTGAATAAATAAGGAATATTTGTTTTTTCATCCGTTGAGGCTATCAGCAGAAGTTAAACCAAGGTTCAACATCTATTTAGCCGTTGCAAAGTTACAACACAAACACCTCAAAAACCAAATTTTTTTCGGCACCTGATATCGCACCTCCAATGTTTTCAGTATCCGTCGATGTGCCCTCAGCCCTTTGTTTATGGGCATTTCGGTGCATTTTGCACAGATGTAATAAAGTGAAATCGGGATATAAGGTAGTCCTGTAAATTCTGAAGTTAAGTATGAATACTTTGTCAGTTTTCTATAGATAGTGTAAGGGCATTTGCTTAATTCCCAAGAATGCAGAGTTCCACCTCATTTCGACGCCCCAACCCAAGTGCTACGCGTAAATCCCCCATTCAGCCTATGTATCATCCATTTCGTCTTTTAGTTCGGTGCATGCTTGTGTGTATGTCGGCATTGCTGCTCACCTCGTGTTACTATTCCCACCCCAATCAAACCGACCATTGGGCTGAAGCCAGCGAAGGAGCAGTCGATTCGGTAAGCTTCTACATCAGTCACCATTATTGGATAGGCTATAACTTTCAAACCACCGACAGTTTGCAGCTTAGTCCCCTGCCACCCCAAATCGGCGTGGCCGACTATGCCATCTCCCCGCAGCGAATGCCCCAAGTGCGCAAACACGACGATTTGGTAGTGGCCCGCATACAGTATGTCCCGGCCGATACCGTCGATTCCGTTTGGGTCAAAGTAGCCCGCGACCAACTGACCCAAGGTTGGGTTCGCGAATCAGTCCTATTAGCCAAAGTTGTGCCCAACGACCCCATATCCAAGTTCATTTATCATTTTTCCGGACGCACCACCGGTTTTGTGCTGCTGTTCTTAGGTTTGGCAGTGCTGTTTGGCCTTATTCAAGCCTTTCGCCACAAGCATTACCGCATGGTCCACTTTCGCGACATACCCAGTTTTTATCCCACTTTGCTCTGCCTCACGGTCAGTGCATCCGCCGCCCTTTACGGCAGTATTCAGTGCTTTGTGCCCAGTACCTGGGTTGAGTATTATTATTATCCTACGCTCAATCCGCTCAATACCAACCTGCCCCTCATCATGTCGTTGTTTCTGGCCTCAGTCTGGTGCATACTCATTGTAGCCGTAGCCGTGGTCGATGAAATTCGCCGTCAGCCCGATTTAGGCGACAATCTGGCCTATTTAGCCTCGCTCGGTGGCGTATGCGTAGTGCTTTATCTGGTATTTACGCTCACCACACCTTTATATATAGGTTATCCCTTGCTACTTGCCTATTGGTATTTTGCCATACGCCAGTATTGGCTGCACCAACCCTCGCATTTACTTTGCGGTGTATGCCGTCGGTCCATTCCCCGAAAGGGCCGTTGTCCGCATTGTGGAGCCATGAATGAATAATATCAGTTATTTTATTTAATCATAAAGAACCATGAAACGCCAGTTTATCTTGTTTTTTCTCTTCGTGTTCCCCTTTGCCCTGCAAGCCGACCGATACACCGACATGGCCGCCAAACATTTGGAATGGGTAAAAGCCGGACAAGCCGACAGCCTCCTGGCCCATGCCGATGCTCAATTACGCGCCGTACTGCCAGCTTCATCCATTCGCACAATATGGGGACAACTCACCGCGCAAACCGGTGCATTAAAAAATCAGCACGAATGGAAACGCGAACACAAGGACGGATTAGAATTAGCCACCTGTCTGCTTGAATTTGAAAAGGCGCGTGTCGATTATCGCGCTGTGTTCAATGCCCAAGGTCAACTTTCGGGCATCAGTTTCACTCCCGCCCCCCTGACTGCCTCCCCCAACATGCAGCCCGAAGTGCCCGTGAAACCACTTCCCGACGATGTCAAAGAACAGGACTTTACCATAAAGCATAATGGCGTGAGCTTGCCCGGTAAACTCATGATGCCCTGCAAAACCCAAGCCCAAACCCAATGGCCCGTGGTCATTCTCGTACATGGCAGCGGTCCGCAGGACATGGACGAAACTCTCGGACCCAACAAGCCCTTTCGCGATTTAGCCATCGCTCTTGCCCAACGCGGCATAGCCACCGTACGTTATGACAAGCGCACCAAAGTGTACGGTCAGCGCACGGCAGAAGTGAGTAAAGGCATACTCAACTACGACACCGAAACCGTCGACGATGCCCTTCAGGCACTGCGTCAGGCCGCCCGTTTGCCTCAGATTGATACTGACCGAATTTATGTGTTAGGTCACAGCATGGGTGGAACCCTCATGCCTCGTATCGCCCTGCGTTACGAACTCAAAATTGCCGGTTTGATAGGAATGGCAGCTGCCGCCCGTCCGTTCGACGAAATGCTTTACGACCAAGTAAAATACCTTTCAATCCACGCCGGACTTTCAGCCGATTCGGCAGCAGCTCGTGCCCGCTCCTTTGTAAAACAAATGACCGACGTTTTTCCGCCCGAGTACAAAGCCATGCAAAAGAGCTACGACCCCCTGCAAGCAGTAAAGAAACTCAAAAACAAACCGATGCTCTTTCTGCAAGGCACTCACGACTATCAAGTGACTGAAGCCGACCTGGAACTTTGGCGACAAGCTGTCAGCAATAATCCGCACGTACAGATGGTCTTGCTCACCGGACTCGATCATTTGATGCGCGAGCTTCCAGCCATGGCAACGCCCGACGATTATGCCCAGCCCGGTGAAATGGACAAAAGTGTGATCGACATGATTGCCCATTTCGTGCATACCAAAGGCAAAAACTCGTAAATAAAGCGGTATGCCCCTCGTAGTCCTGAAATTCAGAAAAAGTACATCCAGAAAACCAAGGCCTTCAGGCATAGATAGGTAGCGTACAAAAGCTCAATCGTCAACGTAGAATTATTTAAATATCATCCACCTCATGATTAAGCACATTGTCATGTTTAAGTTTCGCGACGACGTAGAACCCACCGTTCGCGAAGCAGCAGCTCAAAGTTTCAAGCAAGGCATTGAGGCATTGCCCGCCGTTATTCCTTTCATTCGTCAGGTGCAGGTAGGCTTTAACGTCAATCCCGCCGAAAAGTGGGACATCTGCTTAGATTCAACCTTCGACACCCTCGACGACGTCAAAGCCTACGCCGTTCATCCCGCCCACAAAGCCGTAGCTGTAGCGTTGATGCAACACATCGGCGAACGCGCTTGTGTCGATTTTGCTACTGGTGAATAACCACTTGGCCGCTGTCAGAATGTAAAAAACGGCCGGAGAATTTGGAGGTTCGGTGCAAATGATGTAATTTTGCACAAACCTATCAGGGATTTGTTGTAAATTCCCAATCGGGCCAGATTGGATTTGACAGCGGGTCGGAATGGTATGTAAGCACGCAGTGCGCCTGAAAGTGGGCACTATAATCTCGGCTTTCAGCAATTTAACTGGCGAAAACAAGTTTGCTCTCGCTGCCTAATCGAAGCACAGTAGATTGAGGCTTAATTCCGGCACAAGGTGCTGGAACGAGACATCACCCAAGAGCTCTTGCTCCGAAGCGTCTTGATCAGGTGGTGCAGATAAATCGGGGATAGCCTTGGCCGGCCTTGCAGTCAAGGTGAAATTTTAAAGGATAAGGTTTGGGTTGGTGGCGTTGGTCTTGCCCAAACACGAAAATCAAGTCAACGATAAGCGTGTAGAAAGCATGTTGTTTCCCTGTTTGGACGAGGGTTCGAGCCCCTCCTGGTCCACAGTTCTTTTTCTAAGGCATTGCGCTTTATGAAAAATGTTTTCGAATTGAGTGCACACAAGTTGTTGCCCGTTCATTTAAAACTCGTTGTATAGCTTCTTTAAAGTTGTACAACGAGTTTTTTCGTTATGCTGTTTACTTTTTGCCGTGCTGCCGTCCTATCCCAATCATGCAAAGTTAGTAGATTTCCATTTGGCGCGACAACTTATCAGCTCATTCCGTGTAGTCCGTTAGCTTGCAAAAAGTGAATCAATCAGTCTATTTTGAAAAACTTTCTCTAATCGTTTTGCATTATGCACCTCAAACGCTAACTTTGCAGTGGCGAAGATGGATTGCCAGCCCCGCAACTGCCGCAATTCGGAGTAACCATAGAATTGGCAAACCATGCGGCAAGGTAATATATGCAGTCCACAGGTAATGTAAAAATCTATTATGTTGAAAAGAGTAAAGAAAAATTGGCATCTGCCACAAGGATATGAGCTTACCGACTTCGATAAACGCATATTGAGCTACCAAAACCGCGGAGAACTTGTGCCTACGCGCGAACTCATAAAAACCCCCGAACAAATTGAAGGCATTCGTCGTTCGGGTGAAGTGAACACCGGTGTGCTCGATTTGATTGAACGCGAAATACACGCCGGCATGAGCACGGCCGACATCGACAAACTCGTTTATGATTATACGGTGAGTCACGGTGCCATTCCCGCACCGCTCAACTACGAAGGCTTCCCCAAGAGCGTATGTACCAGCATCAACGAGGTGGTGTGTCACGGCATTCCTTCAGAATATGAAATACTGGAGGAAGGCGACATCATCAATGTAGACGTTAGCACCATTCTCGACGGTTATTACAGCGATGCCTCGCGTATGTTTATCATCGGCCAAACCACTCCCGAAAAAGAAAAGCTCGTGCGCGTAACCAAGGAATGTTTGCAAATTGGTGCCGAAGCAGCCAAACCCTGGGGTTTTGTCGGCGATATCGGCAAGGCCATCGAAAAGCACGCACGCAAAAACGGTTTTACCGTCGTACGCGAACTCTGCGGACACGGAGTCGGACTGGAGTTTCACGAAGAACCCGAAGTGAATCATTATAACACCCGTCATCACGGCATGCTTCTCGTTCCCGGCATGGTATTTACCATCGAACCCATGATTAACATGGGCGACCGCGACGTGTTTATCGACGAAGAAGACGGCTGGACCGTAGTGACCGAAGATGAACTGCCCTCGGCACAGTGGGAACACACCTTCCTGATGACCGAAAATGGTCTTGAAATTCTTACGCATTAAAACGGGTACATCTGAAGCCGAATTACGCGGGCTGCCAGCCGGCAGTGCATTGCGTTTCCAGTATGACCCCTTAGCATCACGAAAACAACATTTATGACAACAATTCTTGCAATAGAATCGAGTTGCGATGATACTTCAGCTGCCGTTCTGCGCGATGGTTTGTTGCTTAGCAACGTAACAGCCAGCCAGTCGGTTCACGAACTGTATGGTGGGGTAGTGCCCGAGTTGGCATCGCGCGCCCATCAGCAAAACATTGTGCCGGTGGTGAATGTGGCATTGCAAAAGGCCGGAGTGACGAAAGAAGAACTTTCGGCCGTAGCCGTAACCCTTGGTCCCGGTCTGATGGGCTCACTGCTCGTCGGCGTGTCCTTTGCCAAAGGTCTCGCCACCGCTCTGGGCATTCCTCTTATCGAGGCCAATCACCTGCAAGGTCACATTCTGGCCCATTTCATTCAAACGCCCGACGAACAGAACGAAGTGCCTCCCTATCCCTTCCTGTGTCTGTTGGTGAGCGGTGGTAATTCACAAATTGTTAAGGTAAATGCCTACAATGATTTGGAAATTCTGGGACAAACCATCGACGATGCCGCCGGTGAAGCCATGGATAAATGTTCAAAGGTAATGGGCTTTGGCTATCCTGGTGGACCGATTATCGACCGTCTGGCACGTCAGGGCAACCCCGAGGCCTACACTTTCAGTAAACCCCACATCGCAGGTTTAGACTATAGTTTCTCCGGACTGAAAACCTCCTTCCTCTATTTCCTGCGCGACCAAGTGAAACTTGACCCCGACTTTGTGGAACACCACAAAGAAGACCTCGCTGCCTCGCTCGAAAAAACCATTGTCGACATTCTCATGAAGAAACTCGACTTGGCTGTGAAGCAAACCGGTATCAAGCATGTGGCACTTTCGGGCGGCGTATCGGCCAATACCGCACTGCGCGAAGCATTCAAGCAACGCGCCGAACGAAAAGGATGGAACATTTACATTCCTAAATTCTCGTACACCACCGACAATGCAGCCATGATAGCCATTACTGGCTACTTCAAATACCAGGATGCCGACTTCTGTCCGATCGACAAACCTGCCTATTCACGAACTACATTATAATATATACCCGTAAATACCCTATTAAGCATGGATTTAGACCTGAAACTTGTAAGTAAAGACATCAATGAAATTCTGTGGCGCGAGTGCAAAACGCTCTCAACGGCCGAAAGCTGCACAGCAGGTCGCATCGCCAGCGTCATTACCGCTGTTCCCGGTAGCTCAAACTACTACAAAGGCGGATTGATTTGCTATGCCGATGAGGTAAAAACCAATATCCTTGGCGTAGATGCCCAGGTAATTGAAGAACAAACTCCCGTGTGCGAAGAAGTAGTTCGCCAAATGGTAGTGGGTTCAAACAAACTTTTCGGCACTGATTACGCCGTAGCTATCAGCGGTTATGCAGGCCCCGGCGGCCCGGACGGTGGTAAATCGGGCGTTATCGTCGGCACTATCTGGATTGCCGTTGGTCACGAAGGAAATATCGTAACGCGCATGATTGAAGAAGACAATGGTCGCGACATGAACCTTTCGTCTGCCACTTCAGTAGCCATGCACATGCTGCTCGACTTCATCAAGGCCGAAGAAGAAGGTGCTGCTGAATAAATCCTGACCCTTCAACTCGATATAGAAGTCGTCTAAACTTTTCTGACGAAGATTGATATGGAGATTTATCTCTTCTAAATTCAATCTTCACCTTTATTTTGGGCCGTTTTCTGATCTTTCATCAGTCATGTAGCTCGCTACACTCCTTCTTCAAGGCCCAAAAACGCCTCAAAAATTAAGGCGAATCTTGAATTTCATAAAAGTTCAGACGACTTCATTTTTATCTCGAAACTCATAAAAACGAGTAGGCGTTAAACAGCTTAAGCTTGCTGTTTAGCCCCTACTCGTTTTTTTTGTATGTTTCTTGTCAACCTCTTTTTGGGTGAAAACGATTTTGGAATTTAAAGTCCATGAAAGCGTTGTGTTCTTCGTCATGAACCTAACCGTAATGCCTTTTCTTGTTCTTTGGGTGCGTTTAATGTATTCAGCATGCTCTCCGTTTGCAGTTTCATCGTTTTTCGAGATTCGATATTAACAACTATCTTAATATTATTAAAAAAAGTAATTACTGCTTCTACTTGCATAAGCTGACGGAGCAAGCGCAACAATGTCTGTTGTTGTTGTGATTTTGAAAACGCTGATTTTCAATAGTTCCAAGGTTGTTGAAACAAGCTCGGAAGAAAATTCAACAAGCTCGGAACTAATTTTAACAAGCTCGGAACTAATTTCAACAAGCTCGGAACTAAATCCGACAATCGCGGATAAAAATTGGGAGATAAGCCGGATTGTGTTCAGAAAGAGGGAATGTAAGCACAAAAAATAGGATGGATTGTTGATATAATTTAGCTTATGGCATAGCTCTACAATTAACAGTTACCTCGGAGTGAGCGCAGCGGAGGGTGGGGTTGAGGCTTATCGGGAATCTTACGATAGCTATAAATTGCCATTATGTATTTGATTATTTTTGATTATCAGCAAAAAAAAGTGAGGTAAGTTTTGTTAGTTCACAAAAATGTTGTAATTTTGCACCCCGTAAAAGGAATGTCATCCGCATTGGGTTAATATAAGAATACCACCCCAAGATTACGCAACAACAACTTCTGAAACCCCAATGGCGAGAGAATAGTACATGTCCTAACGCATTTCATATACAACAGAAACAAAGCGAAAGCAATGTCTAAGATTTGTCAAATTACAGGAAAGAAGGCCATGATTGGCAACAACGTTTCGCACTCGAAGCGCCGCACAAAGCGTTCGTTTGACGTAAACTTGTTTACTAAGAAATTCTACTATGTTGAGCAGGATTGCTGGATCGTACTCCGTATCAGCGCTGCAGGTTTGCGCCTGATCAACAAAATTGGCTTGGATGCCGCTCTCAACAGCGCCGTAGCCAAAGGATATTGCGATTGGAAAAATATTAAAGTAATCGGATAAAACGTAGAATACAATGGCTGGAAAGAAAGCTAAAGGCAATCGCGTTCAGGTTATCCTCGAATGCACTGAAATGAAAGAAAGTGGACTTCCCGGAACTTCTCGTTACATCACGACGAAGAACCGCAAGAACACTCCCGAGCGTTTGGAGTTGAAGAAATACAACCCCATCCTCAAACGTATGACCATCCACAAAGAAATTAAATAAACCAGATAAACCATGGCAAAGAAAACAGTCGCAACGCTCCAGGAAGGTAAAACTGACGGACGTTCTTACACCAAGGTCATTAAGATGGTGAAGAGCCCCAAAACTGGTGCTTACATTTTCGATGAACAGATGGTGCCCAACGAAGCTGTTAAAGACTTCTTCAAGAACTAATCTGACACATTGATGAATTGTCTGACTATTGGTCATCTTTCGATGTCGTAGTCGTACACGATAATGTAATATGCCTCTTGTACTGCATACTTATGCGGTATGAGAGGTTTTTTATTTACATTATCTTCCGAATGCTCTGTAAATGCAGCCTGTCAATGCTTTGCAACAGCTTTGTAGTACCACTGTCTAAGGGCGTTTGCAACGTAGATATTTAGCTGATTGATAGCTTGTATTTCAGTGTTTTTTTGTAAGTTTGCAAAAACATAAATATTTTTTTGCTGTGCCGGGTTTTAAAATAAACGGAAGGGCGGACAATGCGAAATGAAAAGCCCTGTAACAGTAAACATAATAACATTAACACATGGGTTTATTTAGCATTTTTTCAAAAAAAGAAAAGAAGGAAACGCTGGATGCGGGTTTGGAAAAAACCAAAGCCAGTTTTTTTGGCAAACTCACACGTGCCATTGCCGGAAAATCGAAAGTTGATGATGAAGTATTAGACCGCCTTGAGGAAATTCTCATTACCTCAGATGTGGGCGCTGATACGACCGTCGATATCATTCGTCGCATTGAAGAACGTGTGGCACGCGATAAATACGTCAGCACCAGCGAATTGCATACCCTTTTGAAAGAAGAAATTGCTGAATTGCTGACCAAAAGCGGTAATGACGATGTAGAAGGTTTCGACATTCCGCAAAACAAAAAGCCTTACGTGATTATGGTGGTAGGTGTGAATGGTGTGGGTAAAACCACAACCATCGGTAAATTGGCCTACCAGTTTAAACAAGCCGGATTGAAAGTGGTACTCGGTGCAGCCGATACGTTCCGTGCAGCAGCCGTTGAACAACTCGTAATTTGGGGAGAACGGGTTGGTGTGCCCGTTGTTAAGCAACAAATGGGTAGCGATCCTGCCAGTGTGGCCTACGACACCATCAGCTCGGCAAAAGCCAATGATGCTGATGTCGTTATTATCGACACCGCCGGACGTTTGCACAATAAAATCGGCTTGATGAATGAGCTGACCAAAATTAAAAAGGTAATGCAAAAGGTGGATGCTACTGCCCCCGACGAGGTGTTGCTCGTGCTTGACGGAAGTACCGGACAAAATGCTTACGAACAGGCTAAACAGTTTATCAAAGCCACCGAAGTTACGGCCCTGGCCATTACCAAACTCGATGGCACAGCCAAGGGTGGCGTGGTTATCGGCATTTCGCATCAGCTGCAAGTGCCCGTTAAGTATATCGGTCTGGGCGAAAAAATGACAGATTTGCAACCTTTCAATCGCCGCGAATTCGTGGAATCGCTTTTCCAGGGTCAAAGCATCTGATTTAGCAGATAAGCTCATCACAAACTCACACAGCGCACGCTGCCAGGCAACGCTGTCAGCAAGGTCAAAACAATCTATATAAATTCGAAATAAATGCGTACCGTAGATATTATAACCATGGGATGCTCAAAGAATCTCGTTGATTCAGAGCAACTGCTTAACCAGTTCAAGGAACATGGCTTTGAAGTGTATCACAATCCCGATAACACGCACGGCGACATTGCAGTAATCAATACTTGCGGCTTCATTGCAGATGCAAAGGAAGAAAGTATCAATATGATTCTGGAGCTTTGCGAGCAAAAAGAAGAAGGTTTGCTCAAAGCCGTATATGTAATGGGTTGCCTGTCGGAACGATACATTGACGAACTGCGCGAGGAAATTCCGCAGGTCGATAAATTCTATGGTAAGTTCAACTGGAAAGAATTGCTCAACGACCTTCATAGCGAGTACAACACGGCAACCCTTCAGCAGCGTGTCATTACCACGCCGAAGCATTATGCTTATCTGAAAATATCTGAAGGTTGCGACCGTAGTTGCGCTTACTGTGCCATACCCATTATTACGGGTAAGCACGTGAGTCGTCCGATGGAGGAAATTTTAGACGAAGTACGCCGTTTGGTGTCAGAAGGCGTAAAGGAATTCCAAGTTATAGCCCAGGAACTGACGTATTACGGTATCGACCTGTATCACGAACAGCGTTTGCCCGAACTCATTGAGCGCATGGCCGAAATTCCCGGTGTTGAATGGATTCGTCTGCACTACGCTTATCCCACGCATTTCCCCATGGATTTGCTCCGCGTAATGCGCGAACACGACAATGTGTGCAAGTATCTCGACATAGCCCTCCAACACATTTCCGACCACATGCTCAAGCGCATGCAGCGCCACATTACCAAGCAGGAAACGCTCGATTTGATAGCAAAAATCCGCGAGGAAGTGCCCGGCATCACGTTGCGCACCACGCTTATGGTAGGTTTCCCCGGCGAAACGGAGGAAGACTTCAACGAACTCATGGAGTTTGTCGGTGCGGTAGGCTTTGAGCGTATGGGCGCATTCGCTTACAGCGAGGAAGAAGGCACGTATGCCGCATTGAACTACGAAGACAATGTACCCGAGGAGGTGAAGGAAAGCCGACTGAACGACCTTATGCTTTTGCAGGAGAGCATTTCGACCGAAATATCTGAAGCAAAAGTGGGACAGACGTTCCGTGTGATTATTGACCGCCACGAAGGTGATTACTTTGTGGGACGCACCGAAATGGATTCGCCCGAAATTGACTGCGAAGTACTGATACCTGCTAATCATGCTCCCGAAATTCAGATTGGCTGCTTTTACCAGGTAACGATTACCGAATCAACAGAATTTGACCTCTTCGGTGAACTTGCTGCCCATGAATAATAAAGATTTCTTGAATGCGCTGGCACTTCGCACAGGTATGAATGCAAAAACCGTGCAGAAAGCAACTCAGACACTGATTGGCGAATTTGCCGAACGGCTTGATGCTGATACGTCGCTTTCTGTACAAGGATTCGGACAGTTCGAAGTAAAGAAAAAGAAAGAGCGCATCGCAGTGAACCCTGCAACGAAACAACGAAAATTGATTCCGCCAAAGTTGGTGCTGGCCTTTAAACCCAGTGCCGTGCTCAAGGAAAAATTGAAATAATCCCCCCTGTAAGCTGATGAAGAAAAAAATACTCCTGCAGGATTTGGCCGATTTCCTGGACTTGCGCGAAGGCTTGGGAAAACGCGAAGCAGACAACTTTGTACGTTGCTTCTTTGAAGTAATCGAAGATGGTCTGTTTCAAGATAAATTTGTAAAAATCAAAGGCTTCGGTACCTTTAAACTGGTGGCTGTCAGTGAACGCGACAGTGTCAATATCAATACAGGAGAGCGTTTTCTTATCAGCGGACATACCAAGATTTCTTTTACCCCCGACACCGCTATGAAGGAGTTGGTAAACCGTCCGTTTGCACACTTTGAATCGGTTGATTTGAGCGACGATACGGATGTGTCGGAGTTTGAAGAAATCGACCAGCAAATGAGTGCCGAGGAAGACGAGGCCGACTTAGATGCCGATGATACTGATTTGACAGAGGAAGAGGATGACGACTTGAATCCTGACAATGCCGACGATTCGGCTGATGAGGCTGAAGATGAAACCGACGAGGAGGAGGCTTCGGATAAATCTGCACCGGTTGATGCACCGGCGGCTGCTGATAAATCGCTTAACGATGAAGCGGCTGACGAAGAAGACGGTTTGGAAGAAGTTGAAGCAGGATGTCCGCAGCCCATTGAAAACGGCAACGAGGGCGATGAACACAATCAGCCTGCCGAAGCCGACAACGCTGCTGCCAATGGGGTGGAACTAACCAGTGTGGTCATGATTGACGACGACAATGAGGAAGCCGATTCGTCCGATAATCACCAAACAGTTCAACAAATGGTTGCTGATAAGGCACACACTGCCGAACACAATGATACGGCAGATGCTGATGGTGCAGAGGAAGAAATTCAAGTCACCGTGCCCCGAACCATTTCGTCGCATACCGACGATGATAAAGCCTTTCACCAATCAGCCGACATGGGCTACACTTATGTCGAAGTACCCTCCAGACGCAAACGCAACTGGTGGAAAATTTCGATGCTCCTGCTCTGTCAGCTGCTCATCATGACTGTGTGCTATTTTGCCGGCTATTACCGCGTGCTTTGTCCGTGTAGCTACACCTATCTCGACAAGGTGATGGGTGTGAATCATCCGGCTGTAAGCCTTGCTGCAACAGCTGATTCAGCACTGGCCCGCAAAGTGGACATGGATGGTGCCGACAGCGTAAAAACCAAGCAAATGGCAGCTGATACGGCGAAACTTGCTGCCAAAACAGCGGATGGTGCAGCCGATACGGTGCAGCATGCCCGTGAAAAGACGGAAGCACAGCCTATGGAAACGGCTAACGAAGCAACAGACAAAAAAACTGAACGTCCCGCATTTCATGTGGTGAAACGTGGCGATAATTTGTCGGTTATTTCCCGTAAATATTACGGAAGCGACCGCATGGTGTCAGCCATCATGAAGCACAACAAAATCAAGGATGCCAATAATATTCACTTAGGCATGAAGTTAAAATTGCCATAGTATTTGCGCTTTTGCCCTTCATTCTGTTGATGTTTTTTGCAAGGAATAGCCCCTTGCATTCTTCAAAATGACAGCATGAAAACCATTTCAATCGCTGCATTCGGCGCCGTTTCCCGACAAATCGTCAAACACACACTGCCGATTCCTGCTCAAAAACTTATCTTTGGATTTTTAGAATTGAAAAATAAGGCTTATCTTTGCAGTATGATTGAACTCTCTCGACATATTGAAAGCTTATTGTTACATCATGACTGCGTAATAGTTCCCGGTTTAGGCGGATTTGTTACGCAGTATGTGCCTGCGCGCCGAATTGAGGAAGAATTCCTCTTTTTGCCGCCCTATCGCAGTGTGGGCTTTAATCAGCAGCTCGTTTTGAACGACGGGTTGCTCGTTCAATCGTACATGAAAGCCTATGGTACTTCGTATCCTGATACGCTCAAACTCATTGACAGTGCAGTGCGCGAGCTGAAGGAAGAACTGCAGGAAAAAGGCGAGTACGAATTGTCGGGAATCGGTACACTCAGCATGGGTATTGGCGAACAGTATAACTTCACGCCTTGCAAGGCTGGAGTGGTGTCGCCCGAACTTTACGGTTTGGATTCGCTTTCCTTGAAGCGTTGGGATGCAAAAGCCAACAATGCTGCTGACGGCGAACAGCCTGCCGAGCGTCAAAAGAAACTCCAGGTGAAGCGTACTGAAAAGAATTACACCATCAGCATCAGTCGCGAAATTGTGAATTATGCTGCTGCTGCCGTGGTGGCTGTGTTCTTCTACTTTGTGTGGGCCACTCCGGTGTCGAACTCTACGTCGGTTGATACGCAGGCAGCTTCCGTAGTTTACGAGCAGCTGTTCTCGAACGTACAGACGAACAGTCAGACAATCATTCCAAAACCCGTTCCGGTGGCTGAACCAAAGTCTGTTCCGGCTACGACTGAAACTTCGGCAGCAGAACCAACTGCTTCGAAAACTGAAACGACTTCGAAACAGCCTGTAGCAGTTGCTGCAAAGCCGACAGGAAAGTTTACCTTGGTGTTGGCCAGTGCTGTACCGAAACAGAGTGCTGAAAAGTATGTGCAAAAACTGAAAGACGAGGGCTTTAAACATGCAGATCTTTATGTGAATGGGCGGATGGTCAGAGTGATTAACGGACACTATGCTACCGAAACCGAAGCTCAACACGCCTTGCAGCAATTCAAAAAACACAAAGCCTTTGCAGATGCCTGGGTGCTGAAGTTAAAATAGGAATTAGGACAAACAGAGTGAGCACTCATCCTAATTCCTATTTTTTCTTTATGAAGTCGTCTGAACTTTTATGAATTTCAAAATTTGCCTTAATTGTTGAGGCGTTTTTGGGCCAAGAAGAAGGAGTGTAACGAGCTACACGACTGATGAAAGGTCAAAAAACGGCCAAAAAAAAGGTGAAGATTGAATTTAGAAGAGATAAATCTCCAAATCAAATCTTCGCCAGAAAAGTTTAGACGACTTCTATAAGTACTCGCATTTGAAAACCTTTATATTCTCGCTTTCACTTCATTCCTAATAAATTCCACGATATGAAACGCATTCGCTGTCCTAAATGTGACGAAGCTATACAATTTGACGAAACTAATTACGAACCCGGTCGCATTCTCGTGTTTGTATGTCCGGCTTGTAATAAACAGTTTAAAATTCGTATGCCGCAACCTAAACCCGCTGATGAACCGACTGACGAGGAACCCGAAGAACCCGTACGCGGCAAATTGGTTGTGATTGAAAATGCCTTTCATTTCAAACAGGAAATTCCACTTTATGCAGGGGAAAATGTGGTAGGCAGATATGTGAAGGGAACTAAGGCTAATGCTGCCATTAAAACCGTTGACCCCAGCATCGATACCACACACTGCATCGTAACTGTGCGCGTGAAGGCAAACGGCCAGGTGCAGTTTATTTTGCGCGATGCTCCGTCGAACACGGGAACTTTCCTGCAAAACGAAATTCTCGGTGACAAAGATCGCGTGGTTATCAACGATGGCGACATTATCACCATTGGGGCTACAACCATGATATTACGAACCAATTTCGACGACGAAGAATAATTCATTTTCATTCAGCGTCTGTTTGTTTCTCAGCTCGTTGGGATATTTACCTAACGGTTGGGAAACAAGCAGACGTGATTTTTTTAAAAAAATCATGTTGAGAAAAATTTGTTGTTTATTCACAGCCCTTTGTACAGTCATGCTGCTGTTCGGCATCACTGCAACTGCGGCAAGTCACAACCGTTTGACAGGGCTGCTTCGGCCGACTAATGCTTCCGGCATTGCGACGGCAGCACATCATCTATGCCACAGAAACGACAGCTCAGTAGTAGCTGCTCAGCGTCCGTTTGAAGGCCACTTTTTCAGTAAGGAGTTGGGCGTGCACCTGCACCTGAATTTGTACGAGGAAAATTTGTTTGTGCCGGGTTCCGAGTTCTTGGGCAACGTTCGTGGATATATGCACCAGGGCATTTATGGTACCTGGATGCTGATAAAGCACGAAATAAAGGGGAACAAGGCCCTTCTGCGTTTCAGTAATGACATTGGTTCCGACTCGCAAAATATTGAGTTTGAACAAGTGTCCGACAGTGTTTATCATTTGCGTACGGTCAATGGCAATGCCCTGCGCAAGGCAGTGGGCCGCAAGCTGGTTAAAGTGCCCGATGAAATGGATTTTCGCCGCCAGTGACAAAGAGTTGCAGCTTAGGGCGGTGAGTAGCCGCAAACTGTGAATGAACCATGAAATTTCGAATTCGCCTTCGGCAAGTGTTGCAAAGTTTGCGAAGTACCTTTCTTCCCAGATTTTGCTGTGTGTGCGGTAAACGTCTGCGAAGTAACGAGGAACACACATGCGTGCAGTGTTTGCTTAAGTTGCCTTTGACACGCATCAAAGGACAGCGGAACAATATCATTGAACGCATCATGTGGGACGATGTGGTAATGACGCAGCGTGCCAACAGCTATCTGTACTATTATCCGCAAACCAATACTTGCAACCTGTTTTTTGATTTTAAATACCATAATCGACCCGACATAGCTGTGGCCTATGGTAAACTTATGGCCGAAGATTTGATGGATACCGGCTTTTTCGATGGTATCGATTTGCTGGTGCCCATCCCCTTGTCGAAGCGCCGTTTCAAACAGCGAGGTTACAACCAGAGTGAGCGACTGGCTTATGGCGTAAGTTTGGTAACCGGCATACCCATTGATACGAAGTCGGTAATCAGGGCGGCCGATAATCCGACGCAAACGCACTTGCAAACCTATGAACGTCAGGAAAATGTGAAGGACATATTCCGGGTGGTGAATGCTGCCGATATACGGGGTAAACACCTGCTCCTGATTGACGACATGATTACTACTGGCAGTACGCTCAAAGCCTGTGCGAGGAGTTTGATTCTTGCGGCTGGAGTGAAGGTAAGTGTCCTGACGCTGGGTACTTCGGCCAAAAACAAGTTGCGGGTGTTCCCTGACTTGAGGTAAGATTCTTTTAAAAAATATTTGTAACTACGATGTAGCGTTCTACTTGTGATTTTAATAAGTAAAACGCTGCATCGTAGTTAATTTTTTGCAGTTTAGCCTTAAAAACAATCTCTATATGAAGGCAATGCTTAAAATCAACGTATTTTTGTGGTCATGAAGAAATCAACGATTTGGACCATAGCCATCGTGATAGGCATTTCGTTCATCACGTTGCTCTTCCTGCAAACGAAATATTTAAAGGAAGTCATAAATATGCGCAAGGAGCAGTTTGACGAGTCCGTTACCCGGAGTCTTTATCAAACAGCTCGCAACCTGGAATTGGAGGAAACCAAACAGGGACTTGAAGAACAATTCCATCAACATGCATCGGGTATGCCCGATTCGCTCGACATGGCGCACCCCCATGCCGTGCGCAAGCCTACGCCTCACACCAGCATTCCGGTGAATGTGACCAAGGGTATATTCCTGGATAATCTGAATGCCAACTCTGTGAGCGAGTCTGTGCGCGATTCGGTGCGCAAACGCTTCATCAATCAGAAAGCATTGCTCAATGAAGTGGTTTACTCCATATTATATAAGGCGAGCGACAAACCCTTGGCAGAGCGCATCGACTTTCGAAAACTCGACAGTGACTTGCGAGCTGAGCTGCGAAGCAACGGTATCAACATCGACTATCACTTTTATGTAACGACTTCGGACGGACGCGAGGTGTATCGATGTGCTGACTATCAGCCTGAAGGTGAGGAGAATGCTTATCGTCAGGAACTTTACCCTAACGACCCGCTGGCACAGACCGGTTTGCTTTACATTCACTTCCCCGAAATGCAGAAGTATCTGTTTGCTTCGGTGCAGTTCATGATTCCGGCTATCATCTTTACGCTGATATTGCTCATCATCTTTATCTTTACGATTTACACGATTTTCAGGCAGAAACGCTTGTCGGAGATAAAGAACGACTTTATCAATAACATGACGCACGAGTTCAAAACGCCCATTTCTACCATTTCGCTGGCTGCGCAAATGCTGCGTGACCCGTCGGTGGGCAAGAGTGAGGCTATGTTTAACCATATATCGGGTGTCATCGTAGATGAAACCAAGCGACTGCGCTTTCAGGTGGAGAAGGTGCTGCAAATGTCGATGTTTGACCGTAAGGCTGCCACTTTTAAGCGTAAAGAACTTGATGCAAACTTGCTGGTACAGGATACGGTTAATACTTTCCGACTGAAAGTTGAAGCTACGGGAGGAACGATTGATACGCACCTCGATGCGGATGATAGCATTGTGTTTGTCGATGAAATGCACTTTACCAATGTGATATTCAACTTGATGGATAACGCGGTGAAGTATAAGGCTCCTGATCGAGACTTGCAGCTCTTTGTGTCTACTTACAACGAGTCGGGCCGGATGGTAATAGCTATCGAAGACAATGGTATCGGCATTAAACGCGATGACTTGAAAAAGATTTTCGACAAGTTCTATCGCGTGCATACTGGCAACCGCCACGATGTGAAGGGCTTTGGCTTGGGCTTGGCATACGTACACAATGTGGTTAAGGCATTGGGCGGAACCATTCATGCTGAAAGCGAACTTGGCAAAGGTACGAAGTTTATCATTTCGTTGCCTATCATGGGGCAGGATTGAGGTTGCTTGAATAGATGTGGGCTGCTTCACCTTTGGTCAACTTTAAACTGTAAATAATATATTAAAAATCGAATGATTATGATGACGAACGAAGAAAAAATGAAAATACTCCTTTGCGAGGACGATGAAAACTTGGGTATGTTGCTGCGCGAATATTTGCAGGCTAAGGGTTACGATACGGAACTCTGCCCCGATGGCGAAGCTGGTTACAAGGCATTTACGCAGAACAAGTATGACCTTTGTGTACTCGACGTGATGATGCCTAAGAAGGATGGTTTCAGCCTGGCACGTGACATTCGCCAGATTAGCGAGGAAACGCCTATCATCTTCCTTACGGCAAAGACGCTGAAGGATGATATTCTCGAAGGTTTCCGTCTGGGTGCCGATGACTACCTGACTAAGCCTTTCTCTATGGAAGAGTTGACTTTCCGTATTGAAGCTATTTTGCGTCGTGTTCGCGGTAAAAAGAACCGTAACCGTACGCACTATAAGATTGGTTCGTTCACTTTCGACACGCAGAAGCAAATTTTGGCTCGTGGCGAAAACCAGACCAAACTTACTACGAAGGAAAGCGAATTGCTGAGCTTGCTTTGCGCACACGCTAACGAAATTCTGCAGCGTGACTATGCCCTTAAAACCATCTGGATTGATGATAATTACTTCAATGCGCGTTCGATGGACGTGTATATCACGAAGTTGCGTAAGCACCTCAAGGACGACGAGAATGTGGAGATTATCAACATTCACGGCAAGGGTTATAAACTCATTACTCCCGATCCTGAGGCTTAATTTCAATCAGGCAATAGCTGTTTGATAAAGCATTCAAATAGCCTAAACGTTTACTGCGAAAGTATCTTGCAACGTTCCCAAGGGTCGGATGTAAGTTACTTTCGCAGTTTTTTATGCGCTTTTTGTCTTAAAAAATGCTGTTTGTCGTTTTTTTAGATGTATCCGTCACATGAGTGCAATAAAATTAGTATTTTTGCCGTGACTATCTGATGCAAAACAAACTATTTATTATATCCCCTTTCACACGAATGAAACGCAACTTATTATTCCTACCTCTGTTATTGCTGACATTTTGCACCCTGTTTCAGGCTTGCGACGACGATGAAACTTATGCTGACAAGCGTAAACGTGAGTCGAAGCAGATTAAAGCCTTCATCAAGTCGGGTGTTCAGGTAAAAGATGATGAGTCGGGTGAGTATCTGCTCAATGTGCCCGGTGACATCAAGGTGATTTCAGAAAGCGAATTTTATCAGAACGATTCAACCACCGATGTTTCGAAAAACGAATACGTTTATTTTTCGAATACGGGCGTGTATATGCAAATACTTCAAAAGGGTAAAGGCAAAAGAATGGAAGATGGCGATTCAGAACGTATTCTGACGCGATATACTGAGTTTAATATTTCGACCGACAGTATCCAGTCGACAAACCAGTTGGCTTCCAGCGAAATGGTGCCGGACGTAATGACTTGCACGAATACGCTTGGCACTTTCTCTGCCAGCTTCGTACAGGGAATGATGTTCAATCTGTACAACTCGGCTGCAGTTCCTCCAGGATGGCTTGTTCCGCTGTCGTACATCAACCTTTCGCGCGTTGACGATGGTACGCTGGCTCATGTGCGTTTGATTGTTCCAAGTTCGCAAGGTCAGGCCAATGCTTCGGCTAATGTATATCCGTGCTTTTACGAAATAACCTATCAGCGCGGTCGTTGATTGGCTAAGGCACTTCACAAAGAATTCAAACAAAAAAGGTTCAAGTTCACTCATAGCGAGTGGCTTGAACCTTTTTTGATGGGGGTAGTGTGCGAGTTCTATGGATGGGTCAGTAGCAAAAATGTGTGTGGCTGTAGCATTTGGGTGAGGCAAAACATAGCTGAATCGTACATTTTGATAATCGGCAAGAGATAAAATGTTATATCCCGATTTCATTTTTTTGTATGTTGTAAAAAGTATGCTGAAAATACTGTAAATCAGGAGATTCAGACACTTTTTTAGAGGCTGAAAAATATCGAGGTGCGATATTAGGTGTTCCAAAAATTTGGATTTCGGCTTGTACTTGTTGTATCTTTGCAACCACAATAAAGGCAACACTGCAGCATTGATAAGCTGCATATTAGCCTAAACGGATGAAAAAACAATATTCCTTATTTATTCATTCAGCGTTCTTTGACATTTTGTTACAACAGAAAGTAAGGCAGGTAGGCCTGTCTGAAACCCGGATGCATTGTTGAGTTTTACCACACGCTTTTCCGACTGAGCCAGTGTTCTATTCGTCCTTTGTGCTAGAGGCCGCCAGGATGTCTTTAATTCCTTTCTTAAGAGCCTTGAATAGGTTCTTGAGTATGACGAACAACAGGTGAAGTCCGATTACGAGGTAGCGCAACAAGAACTTGCTGCCAAAAATGACATAGTGAATGACTAACGTTTGATTTAAATCTATTTTGGGAGCAAACTTCCGATAGCTCTTCAGCCAAAGCAAGGGAAGGATTACACCTGCTGCAAGGTAAAGTATGACCCAAATCCAGTTGTTTGCGGGAGTAATGACTACGGGGTGTCCGCCAACAGCTTCCCATGGCAAGTCGTAGAACCATACTTTGAGTGCGCTTACAACCTTGAACGCTACAAGGTGGAATGCAAATATGTAAAGTGTATGTTCGCCAATATAAGCGAACGTGCGCTTTATCAGGCCGGGATGGCGGTCAATCCATGCAGATATGTAGGTGAACATAACGAAGGCTGCAATGGCAGGTAGGGGTAGGGAAATGAACTGTGTGAAGTTGGGATTCCATACCATGCTCGATGGAAAGAAGCATGAAGCTAACAGTAAAATTGTGCCCGAGGTTAATGCCGTTTTCCAGTTGAGCTTGTCGCACACTTCATATTGTTTAAGTAAAAAGCCGGCTGTCATGAATGCCATGCCCATCAGTTCGCGGTAGCCTCCCTGTGCTACACCCGTCAGGTTCAGGTGTGTCGTGGTTTTCCATGTTATCAGCAACAATGTGATGAACAGCACACCCCATGCTGTGTGCTTGTAATCGTGTAACTGCGCAGAACGGTTGAGTAACTTGAACATAAGCAGAAAACCAATGCTAGCCAGCAATAAGGCACGGAAAAACCAGAATGCACCGCAAAGAAATTGATCGTAGCCCGACATGTTGGACACAATGCTCCATGCGTGCTGTGAGAATTGCTGCCACGTATAAGGGTGGGTAACCCCACCTCCTGCATTGCCATAGGTTTCGCTCAGTATGCCTAAAGGAAATAGCACATTGTGAATGAGCAGAAAGAACAGACTCCAGCGCACAAAAGGCAGATACAGCCCCTTGAAACGGTGCACAATATAGGTCCGTTCGTCTGTCAGGTATTTGGTATTAAAGAAATAACCTGCACAGATAAAAAAGATGGGTACATGAAATATAAACACAAAGTTAAACAGCCATCCGCTGATGCCCGCATGTGAAAGCACCACGCAGATGATGGCTATGGCTTTGAGAATGGAAAATTTCGTTTCGCGCATAGGTGTTAATATCCATTTAGAGTGAACGAACTGAGCAGAAGCAGTTCTGAATCAGGTTATCCCTTGGGATGTTCCTCGTCGGATTGCTGAATGAGTATATTCATGTCGTCGTATCCGGATTCTTTTTTATCGCATTCCACAAAGGGAGTCAGGAAATGCAGTAACCAGCCTTTGGCGCGGCGCCATTTGCTCCACTGCTTCCATCTTTCAGGGGTAAGCAGGAAACAACGGTTGTCACGGTCGAAGTAGAAGATGGATTGTAGTTCCTGTGTGGTGTAAGGGTCGTTGATGAGCAGATTGCATTCGTAGTCGAACGACAAACTGCGACTGTTCAAGTTTGCACTTCCGACGAAAGAGTAAGTGCTATCAACCATCATGATTTTGCTATGGTGAAATCCTCCTTGAAAGAAGTAGACCTTTACACCTGCCTTCATCAGTTTGTGTACGTTATACTCAACGATACGTGGTGTGATGGGAATGTCGCTTTTTTCCGACACCATAATCTGTACATCAACTCCTCGTTTAGCTGCATTTTTTAGAGCCTTTTTCAGGTGGCGGCAGAGTGTGAGGTAAGGGTTGATAATCAGAATTTGTTTTTCAGCCGTGTTGATGGAGTGGATAAAGGTGTCGTGAATGATTCGCGGAGTGGCCTTAGGTACACGATTCACCACACCTACCTGTTTTGTACCGGCAGTAGGCGTAGTGTCTTGTTTGAGCATGCCGAAGTTCTGTCTGGCATCCTTTTCGCCCGGATAGTATTGTGGGCCATGAATGTTTTGTTTGGTTACTTTGTTCCAAAATTCCAGAAACACTCTTTGTAGTTCACCCACAGCATCACCTTCGACGCGTGTGTGCAAGTCACGCCACTCGCCGAATTCCGGTTTACCCATGATGTAATAGTCGGCCACATTCATACCTCCAGTATAGGCCACTTGACCATCGATAACCACGATTTTGCGGTGGTCGCGGTGAGCTATGTGGTTAAGGTAAGGAAAGCGTATGGGGTCGAATTCATAAATTTCGATACCTCGTGCCCGCAGGCTGTCAAGATGTCTGCGGCGCAACGGACGGTTGTTAGAGCTGTTGCCGAATCCATCGAAGAGCGCACGAACCTTTACGCCTTCGGCTGCTTTGTGAACCAAAAGCGTAAACAGTTCTTTCGAAATAGAGTCATTTCTGAAGTTGAAGTACTCTAGGTGAATGCTTTCTTTGGCTGCACGAATGGCGGGAAAAAGGTCGTCAAACTTTTCCTTTCCCGTTTTAAACACAACGATGCGGTTGTTGTTGGTAAACTTTACGTGATATTCATCTTGCAGAAAGTTTACGATACTTGAATCGCTAGGCGTTGTAGCTTTGCAGTTGGCAGCCAATGCCGGCAAATATAAAAAATAGCTCAATATAACAACCAGTAAAGTTTTTAAATAAATCATTCTATTGTTTGCGTCAAATCATCGTTCTGAACGAATCAACCACCCCTAACAGCTGATTCTCCTCATCAACAACGAGTACAGAGTGAATTTTGTTTTGGTGCAGAATTTGTTCGATTTCCGTGATTTTAGTGTCGGGCGAAACCGTTTTGGGCGTTTTCGTCATGATGTCAGCCACGGTCAGTTTAAAGAAACTATCTTGTGAATTTTCCATGGCTCTGCGGATGTCGCCATCTGTGATGAGTCCCACCACTTTGTTGTTTTCCAAAGCCACACACAATCCCAGACGTCCGTTGCTGATATGAATCACAGCCTCGCCCAGTTTTGTGGCAGGGTCAATTACCGGTAAATCCGTTTTTTGCATGACGTCGTTGGCTTTTGTCAACAAGCGTTTGCCCAAAGTGCCACCCGGATGATATTGCGCAAAGTCAGCAGCCTTGAAGTGGCGAGCCTCCATCAGCGCACAAGCCAGTGCATCACCCAGCGCCAACGCGGCAGTAGTCGACGAAGTAGGTGCCAATCCCAGCGGACAAGCCTCGCGGCTCACGCCCGCATTCAGGTGAGCCGAGGCATATTTGGCCAACAGCGATTCCGGATTGCCGCTCATGCCGATAACAGGAATCTGGTTTTCGAGCAGATAGGGTAAGAACCTAAGCAACTCGTCGGTTTGTCCGGAGTTGGAAATAGCCAATACCACGTCATTCTTTTGAATCACGCCCAAGTCGCCGTGAAACAAATCGAGCGGATTGATGAAAAAGCTCGGAGTACCGGTTGAAGAAAGCGTAGCAGCGATTTTGGCGCCGATATGTCCGCTTTTGCCAACACCGGTTACAATGAATTTGCCCTTACATTCAAGAATAATGCGGACAGCCTTGTCAAAGTCCTCGTTGATTTGCGGAATGAGGTCGAGTATTGCCTGTGCTTCGTCTTTCAAGCATTTAATGGCAGTTTCAATATGGTTGCTCATAGATGTAAAAGTCTGTTAGGGTAATAAGTAGGTGTTGAAACGTTATGTGTTACAGCAATGATTTCATCACCCCTTCAAAATCCTTGAGGAACAGCATGTTCGGTCCGTCGCTCAGTGCGTTGTCGGGGTCGGGGTGCGTTTCGAAGAAGTAGCCGTCAGCACCGAAAGCCTTAGCAGCCAATGCCATTTGCGGCACGAATTGGCGGTCGCCATCCGTTTTGCCTCCTGCACCTCCCGGGCGTTGCACCGAGTGTGTACAGTCCATAATTACATGGTCGGCATACTGTTTCATGAGTGGCAGGTTTCTGAAGTCAACTACCAGATTGTTGTAGCCGTAGATGTTGCCACGTTCGGTCAGCCACACCTCGCGAGCCCCTGCTTCGCGACATTTTTCAACCGGGTAACGCATGTCATCGCCTGATAGGAATTGCGCTTTTTTAATGTTGATGATACAGCCTGTTTGCGCTGCAGCAACCAACAAATCTGTTTGGCGGCATAAAAAGGCGGGAATTTGCAGAATGTCTACCACCTCGCCTGCAGCCGCAGCCTGATAGCTTTCGTGAATATCGGTAATGAGCGGAAGCTGGTATTTATTTTTTACGTCAGCCAGCATTTGCAGTCCCTTTTCCAATCCGGGGCCTCTGAACGAGTGGATCGAAGTGCGGTTAGCCTTGTCAAACGAAGCTTTAAAGTAAATCTCAGTTTGGTAAAGTTCTTTCAGTCTGACCAATTCAGTAGCCACAGTATCAAGCAATTCTGCCGATTCAATAACGCAAGGTCCTGCCAAAAATATTGGTGTCATAATTCGAATGCTAAGAATTTAGGTAGATTTTCCTCATCACCGTTTTTATGAAATTCGGAACGAGAAAAACAAATTATTCGGTTAAAATCAAAGCCCATGTTCGAGGTTCGAAAAGAGGCAAATCAGCCTATTACCTCTAGTCTGGGAATAGTTTGCTTTCGCGTAAGCAAAGATACGTTATTAAATACCAAAAAGCAAGATTTCTGTTCTCGTTTTCCCTTTGCGCCCTTGTTTTTTCCCGACTTTATGCTCCGCAATGCCATATTCTGTGTCATTTGAAATGAATTTATCATATTATTGTTGTTAAACCTATTATTTTCCCGTAATTTTACACACTAAAATAGGAAAGACGAGTTCGTCTGAGGCATATTGCGTCTTGTTCAGGCTGTGTTTTGTAAAAAAAATAGCGGGCAGCCCAGTGCAACGCGTCTGTAGGTATAGCCTCCGTACATACTCCGCAGATTTGTCTCTTTCGAGTCATTTAAAAACACTTTTTTAATAAATATGAAGTTACATCACACGCTGCTGTTGTCAGCCGCCAGTTTCTTTACGCTGAATCCCGCGTCCGTTCAGGCACAGCTCCCTTTGGTTAACGAAGTGCTGTCTAATCCTCAAAACGAACCGGCACCCGTTCATCCCGTACCTGCTCCCCGTCAGTTAAAATGGCAGGAAACCGAGTTCTATGCCTTTTTTCATTATGGTATGAACACCTACACCAATAAGGAGTGGGGTTTTGGCAATGAAGACGTCAATATGTTTGCTCCTACCGCCAAACCCGACCCCATGCAATGGCTTACTGCAGCCAAGTCTGCCGGAATGAAAGGTGGTATTGCTGTGGTGAAGCACCACGACGGATTTTGCTTGTGGGATACCGAAACAACCGACCACAAATGCACCTCGTCAAACAATGAATTTGCGCGCCAAACAAACATTCCGCGCGATTTTGCTGATGCAGCTAAGCAATTAGACTTAAAATACGGTTTTTACATCTCGCCCTGGGATCGCAATAGTGCGCATTATGGCACCGATACATATGTCAAGGATGTTTTCCTCCGTCAGTGTGCCGAGTTGGCTAAATACGGAACCGACCAGTTCGAAATGTGGTTCGATGGTGCTAATGGCGGTGACGGCTATTACGGAGGTAAGGGCGGAATTCGCAATATTGATCGCGAAACCTACTACGATGTGCCCAATCTTCGCGACACCGTTCACAAGGTATGCCCCGACTGTGTACTTTGGGGCGTAGGCGGCGAAGCACGCTGGATTGGCAACGAAGAAGGTTATTCCGGCGAAACCATTTGGAGTCCCGAAAATCGCGGTTTTGCACCCGAATCAAACGGAACGCGCGGCACCATCGACGGCTGGTTCTGGTTACCCGGCGAAAGTGATGCAAAAATAACCAATCGTGGCTGGTTCTGGCACGAGGGCGAAAGCGTACTAAGCTGCGAACGCCTGTTCCAGATGTACCTCGAAACCATCGGACGTAATGCCACGTTGATTCTTAATTTGCCCCCCGACCGCTCCGGTTCATTGCCCGAAGCTACGGTTCAGCGTTTGAACGAACTGGGCGCCATGTTGCGTACGCGTTTGGGCAATAACCTTGCACCCAAAGCCAAAGTTACCGCAAGCGAAGTGCGTAAGGCCGGTAAAAAACGCAATTTCAAAGCACGCAATGTGATAGATGGTAAAAAGAATACCTACTGGGCTACCAACGATGCACATAACAATGGTTCGCTGACCTTTACTTGGCGTAAACCTCAGGCATTGCGCTATGTGGTGTTGCAAGAGCACATCCGACTTGGTCAGCGTGTCAAGTCATTTGTGATAGAAACCAGTATGGATGGCAAGCAGTGGACCCGTCAGGGAGGAGAGGTAAAAACCACCACCATTGGCTACAAACGCATCATTCCGCTCAATGGAAGTACGAAGAATAGCTATACCGATCCCGTTCAAGCCAAATATCTGCGCGTAACGATAACCGATAGTAAAGCTTGTCCCACCATTGAAAACGTCGAAATTTATTAAACATGAAGCAGTTCCTTTTCACCCTCATAGCCGCCACCTCAACGCTGCAAATGTCAGCACAGCAAATTCATGTGGATTTTGAATCGCCCGCATCCTATCGCGGCATTGGTGTTTACGACACCTGGTCTGAATCACCCTTTAGAACCGGAAAACTCAAAGGAAATGCGGCTGTAGTGGCAAACTTCACCGCTTCTGATGCTACGAAGGTAGGCAACAAGTCGAAGCAGATTCTGGGCGTACAGCGTTCGCGTTTCGGCAGCAACACTTTCGGAGTTCGTGTCGACTTGCCTCAAACTTTTGAGCTCACTCCCGAAGTAAAGTACGTTCACGTCAAGATGTACAATCCGCAAACAACCAAGGTTATGCTCGTAGGTTTAGGCAAACGCACCGATCGTCCGGGACAGTCGGCCGACACCGAACAATTTTGGGTGTATGCCGAAAATCCTTTGTTGACGAACCAATGGTGCGATGCCGTCTTCCCCATCAAGGGTAATGGAGGTATTGAAATTCACAGCTTGGTGTTTGTGCCCGACTGCAATTCACCTCACGCCCTTCAAGCTGACTTTACGGCTTATATCGACGATATCGAAGTTAGCAGTCAAAACCAACCTCGCATCAATGCGGCACCTTCAAAGCCTTTTGCTCCCCAAGCCGGTCCTGTGAAGTTTGTGACGCTTACAGCAGGAAGCCGAAATGGTTATTTGACCGACGAAAAGAATGGCGAATTAACCTCCAGTCTTGTGCCGCGTGCCAAGAGTTTTGTAGTCAAGGCACATCCGGCTCCGGGCTTCAAACTCGACTATCTCATGGTGCGTTATACCGATATCACCACTGGCAAAACCGTTGAAACCCGTGTTGAGGCTGCAAAGTTCGCAGCAGATGGCAGTTTTACGATTCCTGCCGAATGGATGAGCGGCAACATTTTGCTCGAAGGACAGTTCGCCAGCACCGAAAAATAACATAGCCTCAGTAAGTAGGTGTTCGAATGTATCCATCATTTTGAACACCTGCTTATTTTGTTTTATCTCCAAAAATAGTTTTTAGAAAATCAATGAAACTCGTTTATTTCCACGGATTCGCCTCGTCCGGTGCATCAGGCACAGTACAGCTACTCCGCAAAATATTTCCTTCGGCTCAAGTCGTAGCCCCCGACATACCCGTTGACCCCGAAGAAGCACTGCCAATGCTTCAAAAGTTAGTTCAAACCGAACAGCCCGATGTCATTGTCGGCACCAGTATGGGCGGTATGTACGCCCAGCAAATGCACGGTTTTCTGCGTATTTGCGTCAATCCCTCGTTTCGCATTTCCACCAGCAAATTGCTTCATACCGGTGTACACAAATGGCTGAATGGACGTAAAAATCATGAAAAGGAATTTCGCATTACAGCCGACATTATCAAGCGATACAACCAGATGGAGCGCAAGCAGTTCGACGGCATAACGCCCGACGACCGCGAACTCTGCTACGGTTTGTTTGGTATCAACGATACTTCAGTAAATCCTATCAATGCCTACAACACGTTTACCAAGTACTACACCCATGCCGAACGTTTTGAAGGCGAACATCAACTCAACGACAAAGTCATTCACAAAGTGTTGTTACCCCTGCTCAAACAGTTGTTAGGCAGCAAGTATGACGAAGCCACGCGCGAGCCATTGCCCGATTATATGAAGTATTAAGGAGTCGGTAGCGATTGTGGGTAGAATACCACACCTGTGTGTATGTGTTTCAGACAGGCCTACCTGCCTTACTTTCTGTTGTAACAAAATGTCAAAGAACACTGAATGAATAAATAAGGAATATTGTTTTTTCATCCGATTAGGCTCATGTGCAGCTTATCAATGCTGCAGTGTTGCCTTTATTGCGACAGCAAAGATACAACAAGTACAAGCCGAAATCCAAATTTTTTGGGCACCTAATATCGCACCTCGATGTTTTTCAACCTCTCAAAAAGTGTTTGAATTGCCTGGTCTACAGTATTTTCAGCACACTTTTTACGACATGCAAAAAAATGAAATCGGGATATACTATTTTGTTCCATATCGATTATCAAATCGTTTAAGGTAAACGTGTGTTTCCATTACTTTCGACTTAAATTATCAAAGGCTCGAACCATTATTCCCATCCCATTCAGAACAGGAATAACAGTTCGAGCCTTTTGCTGTATGCAGATTTTATTGTTTCAGCAACTCCATGTCGCGCAGTTTAGCCTTTTCAGTCCATGCTGCAGGAACGAATTTCCACAGGTTCAAGGGTTCTGGCGAAATGCTGTCAGCCTCTTCAATCGCCTTCATCAGGTAATATCGCAAATCCTTGTCAGTACTCCAGACAATGCGTTTATCCAAATCCTCAGCTTTAATGCCGGCACCTTTCGTCAGCAAGTTGCCACCGCCATTTCCGCGATATGAGTTGATGGCACAGCGATACGTCTTTTGCAAATCAAAAGGCGAGTCGTCAGCCATACTTTCGATGCAGATTTTTTCCCCTGTCGGTTTGCTCACATCCACCGTGTAGCGAATCCCCGCAGCCGAATCAAAGTTATAGCTTGGCGTAGCCATCCGCTGCCAGGGCTGTTTGATTTTGTCAGCATTGGGTTTAAATAGTAGTAAGTGGTCCGACTCATTTTTCATTTGGTTCGTCCAGCCCGCATACGAGTATTCCAGGTAATCCTTGATTTCCTGTCCGCTCAGTTCCATTACATATAGCATGTTTTCGTAGCGGTAAAGTTTAAACATATCGCGAACGCGAATCGGTCCTTGTTGAATGCACGCATCAAAAGCCAAAGGCGCAGTAAACGAAATGTCTGCTCCCGAGATGCGCAGTTGCATTTGATGAATAAAGTCGATAAAGGCCGACGGACCAAAGAAAGCCGGAAGCGTTTTCATTTCGTGAGCGCTATGTCCGATGGTACGGTTCGTAAAGCTTTTCACCACATCCGATGCCATTTTAAACTGCTTCATAAAAGCAGGATCAGGCTGCATTTTGCTCACGTCTATCAAGTCACCTTTCATCCACTTGATAGTAGGCTTGTTACCCTCCATGCTCAGTTTAATTTTAGCCTGAGCCACCGTCATGGCATCAGCCGCCGGGTTCAGAATCAGCACCGAATCGCCCGCAGCATTTAGGATGGTTCGGTTTGCCCGTCTATGATCGTGTCCGCAAAACACCACGTCAAAACCCGAAACCGATTTAGCCACATGTAAGGCTGCATTTTCAGCCAGTTGGTTCACCCCCTCTTCCTTGCCCACACCCGAGTGGAAAAGTCCCACAATCACATCAGCCTGCGCCTTCATTTCCGGCATATAGCGACGTGCAGTTTCCGTCATATCGGTAAATGTCAAGCCGCTCCACAAGTTTTGCGGAAGCCACATCGGAATGCCCGGCGTAACCATGCCCATTACTGCAATTTTAATCCCCTTTCGTTCAATAATTGTATAAGGTTTCCAGTAAGGTTTTCCCGTAGCCGTTTCCACCGCGTTGGCACCCAGCATTGGGAAATTGCATTGTTTCACCCAGCGGTCATACACAGCATGCCCCGTTTCGATGTCATGATTACCCACCGTTCCGGCATCATATTGCATATAGTTCAGGATGTCGGCACACAAGTGCGTTGACGTCGTGTCAATGAAATTGTAGTAATAAGCCGTAGGCTGACCTTGCAGGATATCGCCGTTTTCCAGCAGAATCACATGGTCGCGTCCGGTCTCCTTGCGCAATTTGTCTGTATAAGTCATAACCCGTGCCAAGCTCCCCGCACCGGCCTCACCATTGATGAAGTCGTAAGGCAGATAGTTTCCGTGAACATCCGAAGTTTCAAGCAGCGTCAGTTCCACCTCATTTTGTTGGGCTTGAGCCGAAAGTGCGAGCGAGGCCGCACCGATGATTGCCAGTAATTTATTCATGGTTTTGAGTTTGAAAAGTCGAGCAATAGAAGTCTCCAATTTTACAGCGCGACAGCCGGTCCACGCCTATTTTTTACGCTGATAGAAGGCAAAGGTGTAAGGCAGCGCATTCTTTTCGTCCGGTTCATGCGCTTCGCTTGCAGTCAGTTCCCATTCCGTTTCGTCGTAAGCCGGAAAGAACGTATCAGCCTCCTTCGGAGTAGCATGAACATGCGTCAGGCAGAGTTGGTCGGCCAAGGGTAGGGCAGCCGCGTAAATGCTTTCACCGCCGATGATGAACACCTCCTCGTCGTTTTGGCAGCTATTGAGAGCCTCGTCAAGTGCGTGAAACACTTCGATACCGGGGGCTGTAAAACCCGTTTGATGCGTCAGCACCACATTGCGTCTGTTAGGCAGTGCACCCTTAGGCAGCGAATCAAAGGTCTTACGTCCCATAATGATGGTGTGCCCTGTAGTCAGATTTTTGAAATGTTTGAGGTCGGCAGGTAAATAATATAAAAGTTGTCCTTTGTTGCCAATAGCGCGGCTTTCGGTAAGCGCGCAGATAATGCTAAGTTTCATAAAGGAAGAAAAATCGGAATAAAATAAAAAAAGCTGCATCGTAATGATACAGCTTTTGTGGTTAGTAGCGCCTACGGGAATCGAACCCGTATACCATGCGTGAGAGGCATGTATCCTAACCGTTAGATGAAAGCGCCAAGAGCGGAAGCTGGGGGATTCGAACCCCCGGTACGGTAACCCGTACGTCAGTTTAGCAAACTGGTGGTTTCAGCCACTCACCCAAACTTCCTTTCCGATTAGTTGCGTTATCTCTCAAACGCGGTGCAAAGGTAGGCATTTATTTTAAACCAACAAACATTTTGGTAAAAAAAATGTGGAGAAAATGCGATTTTTTTATTTAATGATGATATGTGTAAGGTGCTGGTAGCAAAAATAGGCGTAATGTAGGCGTATTTCGTGTTTTTTTCTTCTTCATGGTTCTTACCGTCAAAATGTTCATATAATCAGGCGCACTGCAAGTTCACGTCATTGCGCTGCACAGGTTGTTGGGTTTAATCACGCATTTAAATGTATGATTAAGCTTCACTGCGTCCTGCTTAGTAACCAAAAAACACCCCCGAAGTTCCGAAACAGAAACTTTGGGGGTGTTGTTCATTTAAGCGTAGTTGGAAAGCTGTGTTTATTCCGCAGCATCCGTTTACTGCTGAATGTTGGGTTCTTCCAGTCCGTAACCCTTTTTCTTGTCAATTACTTTCAGCACAAGGCCCAATACCAATGCAGCCACACCAAGGCAAGCCAGCATCACGAGGGGAGCCGTGTAGTCGTACGAAACAGCAGCCTGATCAGGCGTAATCGTGCCGTTCTTCAATCCTTCAACCAATTCGGGGTTCGTTTGGTCAAGCACCTTACCAATGAGCAAGGGGAAGAGCCACAAACCGATGTTCTGAATCCAGAAAATCAATGCGTAGGCACTACCGATGATTTTAGCATCAACGAGTTTGGGCACACTGGGCCACAGCGAAGCAGGTACCAACGAGAAGCTGGCGCCCAACACCAAAATGGTGAGGTAAGCTACCACGAAACCAGCCACGGGGCTGATGCTCTTCATTTCGGGGAGAATAAAGGCAAAGGTGAGGTGGCACAGAATGAGCAGCACCGAACCCATGATGAGCATAGTGGCTGCCTTACCCTTGTGGTCAACGTAGTTACCCAAGATAGGTGTGATACCTACAGCAAGCAGCGGGAACACCGCAAACACTGTTTCGGCACTCTGACGCATATAGCCCATGTAGCAGAACACAACCAGGGCTACAATGGCCAAGCCGAGCAGGGGGTATTTCACTTGTGCCTTCTTTGAAAAGTTGCTGGCAAACGCAGCTGCTGCCACAACAAGCATGATGACATACTGAATGATGGTCACCGTGTTCGTTGCCCAAAATGAATCGGGGGCTACTTCGGTAAACGAAAGGTTGCACTGCAGCATGTTTACTGCATACTTCTGGAAGGGGAAGATGGCTGAGTAGTAAAGTACACAGAGAAGGGCTACAAGCCAGAAACCGCTGCTGGTAAGGATTTTACCCAAGTCGCTGATTTTGAAGGGATCGTCTTTTTCTTCTGCTTCGCCGGTCTGTGCATCAAGTTTCTTGTCCATGAAGAAGTAAACGCAGAACATCAGCAGCGCAATCATAAGCAGAACCACACCGAAGGCTACTGAACGCGAAACGTCTATCGTACCACCCAATTTTGCAAATACGGGCGAGAAAATCATACAAGTAGCCACACCCAAACGGGCCAGTGCCATTTCCGAACCCATGGCCAATGCCATTTCGCGGCCCTTGAACCATTTAACGATACCACGCGATACGGTAATACCTGCCATTTCCACACCGCAACCGAAAATCATAAAACCTACGGCTGCAAATTTGGCCGACGCGGGCATGCCTAAGTAGAAGGGTGAAATGCCGAGTTCATCGAAACCGGGAATATAGTTCAGGTTTTCAGTGAACCACGTCTGCAAACTGCTCTGCATAAACGATTCCGTAACGGCATACCAGTTGATGGTGGCACCAATGAGCATAACCACGCCCGAAAGAACGGCTGTAAAGCGCACCCCCATTTTGTCAAGGATGATACCGGCAAAAATAAGGAAGAACACAAACACGTTCAGGAAGGTTTCAGAACCCTGCATCGTACCAAAGGCTGTTGAGTCCCATCCGCGGGTCGACTGCATAAGGTCCTTGATGGGCGAGAGGATGTCCATAAAGATGTATGAACAGAACATGGCAAAGGCCATGAACAAGAGCACGGTCCAACGCATGGCAGCCGAATCGCGCAAAGTGGGCTGATTTTTTTCGTTCATGATAGAATGAAGGATTTTATAAAAAGAATGAATATTTACTTGCTTAAAATCGGCAAGGCCTGCGTTTTCGAAGGCCTTGCCGTTTATCAGTTTTTGCAGTGTTGTTACACACAGAACTACTTTTTCAGGTATTTATCGAGCCAGCGGAAGAATGTACGCTGCCACAACACACCATTCTGAGGTTTCAGCACCCAGTGGTTTTCATCAGGGAACAGCAAAAGCTGAGCATCGAGTCCGCGCATGCGGGCTGCCGTAAATGCCGATTCAGCCTGTGTGTATTCAATGCGGAAGTCCTTTTGTCCGTGGATGCAGAGAATGGGCGTGTCCCAACGGTCTACGTAGAGGTGAGGCGAGGTCGAGAATACCTTCTGCACCTGTCCGTCGGCAGCCTTTTTCCAGGGGGCAGAACCCAAGTCCCAGTTCGGGAACCAAAGTTCTTCGGTTTCGACATATTGCTGCTGCGTGTTGTAGATGCCGTCGTGAGCAATGAAACACTTAAAGCGCTTGTCGTGGTTACCGGCCAGCCAGTACACACTGTAACCGCCAAAGCTCGCACCCACTGCACCCAGACGTTCGCGGTCAACGTAAGGTTCTTTGGCAATATCGTCGATGGCGCAGAGGTAGTCCTGCATGCAAAGTCCCGAGTAGTCGCCCGAAATGGCCTCAAGCCATTCCATGCCAAAGCCCGGAAGTCCGCGGCGGTTCGGCGCAACAACGATGTAGTCGTTGGCAGCCATAATCTGGAAGTTCCAGCGGTAGCTCCAGAACTGGCTCACGGGCGTTTGCGGACCACCCTCGCAGAAGAGCAGGGTGGGATATTTTTTATTAGGGTCGAAATGTGGCGGATATACCACCCAGCAAAGCATTTTTTTGCCGTCTACCGTGTTGACCCATCGTTCTTCCACCTTGCCGAAGGTCAGTTTGTCGTAGAAGTACTGGTTTTCGAACGTCAGCTGTTCCGCCGGTTTGTTTTTACCTTTTAGTGAAAGTCGATACACCTCGTCGGCCTGACTCATGCTGTGCTTCTTCACAAAGAGCGAAGCACCATCGGGTGCCAGTTCGAGCAGCGCATAATCAGCCACCTCATCAGTCAGAGCCTTGTGCTCACCTTTCAGGTTCGTGGTGTACACCTGAGTTTTGCCGTGCCACACACCGGTAAAGTACAAGTCCTTGCTGTTCGGTGCCCAGCAAAATTCGTTGACGCCACTTTCAAACTTTTCAGTAACATACGTTTTTTTGCCGGTTTTGAGGTCGAGCACACAAAGGCGCGTACGGTCGCTTTCGTAGCCGTCGCGTTCCATGCTGCTCCATGCCACGTAGCGTCCGTCGGGCGAGAACTGCGGGTTTTGGTCGTAACCCATGTTGCAGTCAGTTGCCGGTTTGTTCACCGCCTGATGTTGCAGCGAACGGTCAGCCTCAATTTCGGGAGCCACGTAATCGGCCGGTTTGCAAAGGTTCTTGGTGGTTCCGGTGCTCACTTCGTAAAGGAAGATGTCGCTGTCCGTACTGATAGCATAGCTCTTGCCCACCTTTTTGCGGCAGGTATAAGCAATACTTTTTGAGTCAGGACTCCAAGCCAGCTGTTCCATACCGCCAAAGGGCATCATGGGGCTTTCGTAAGGTTCGCCTTCCAACAAATCCTTCGTCTGACCAACAGCGTTGCCGTCGAATGAAGCCACAAAGGGGTGGGGGGCAGTAGTGACGTAAGTATCCCAATGCTTATACATCAAGTCATTGATAACCATGCCGGTAGCCTCAGGCAGGTCAGCATCGTTTTTAGCAATCGAATGGTTTTGGTCTACCTCCATCACCAGAATCACCTGCTTTTCGTCCGGCGAGAACAGGAATCCGGCAATGTCCTTGCCCGTGTTCGACACCTGTTTGCGGTTCGTTCCGTCGGCATTCATCATCCAGAGCTGGTTGCTTCCGTTTTCGGCCGACATATAAGCAATGCGCTTACCATCTTTCATGAAAACCGCCCCACTTTCGCTTTGGGTGCTGGTAGTAAGCTGGGTGCTTTTTCGCGTATTGAGGTCGAGTGTGTAAAGTACCGAATGGCTTTTGTTCTGCTTTACACTATAGTAGCTTACAGCGTAAACTGCCTGTTTGCCGTTTTCGGCCACGTTGAAATCGCCGATGCGTCCCATGGCCCACAAAGCCTCAGGCGTCATGCGGTCCGACTGCAAGGCAGGTTGCTGTTTACCGATAAACTCGTTCGAGGCATTTTGCGCCTTCACTTCCGAACTGCCGGCCAATGTAAAGGCTGAGGCTGCGAGTAGAGTTTTGATATCTATCATTGTATGTAAAATGTATAAATTTTCTGCAAAGTTACCATAATATTTCCTACGAAGCAAACATCTGTATAGATTAGTGGGCATATTTTGTGCAAATATCTACAAATCTGTGATTTTTTGTGCATATAAATACATATATTCGGAGTTGCTTGCCAGTTCTTTGGTTTGCTTTCATATACGCAAAAAACGGGGGAAGATCATAGTCCGGATTATCCGGAAACTATGTCTTCCCCCGTTTAGGGTTATTCATGTTGCACAGTCCTTTGGCTTTGTCATTTCGTTTTCACGTTTACTTCGCCTTTCGGTCCTGCGTGTAAATTGCTTATTTGTTGCCTCGGTTTTTATTGATTTCCTCGCGCAGGCGCATCATTTCTTCCTGCTGCTTTTGCAAGGCTTCCAATCGGGCAGCCAGTCCGCTCACTTTTTTATTCGGATTGTTCTTGTTGGCCTCGTAGTTAGCTTCAAGTTTTTCGAGCAACTTCTTATCATCCGTCGTTTTACGCAGCCACCACATGGTGAGTGCGCTGAACAGCAGTGAAATGAAGTAGTAGTAGTTCAAGCCCGATGAATACTTGTTGAACATGAAGAAGAAGAAAAGCGGCATGAGCATCATCATCCACTGCATCATCTTCATTTGCTGAGCCTGTTCGCCCGACATCGTTTCGCGCTGCTGACGCATGGTCATGTAGCTATAAAGCAAGTTTGTGGCGCAGAACAGGAGGCAGAACAAACTGAGGTGGTTGCCCAATCCCCAGATTTCGTAGTCCCATGAAAGAATACTGTCGTAGGTCGAAAGGTCGTCAGCCCAAAGGAAACTCTGTTGGCGAAGTTCGATGGCATTCGGCACAAAGTTGAACATTGCAATCCAGATAGGCATCTGAATGAGCATAGGCAGACAGCCACCCATGGGGCTTACGCCATACTGTGAATAAAGCGACATCATTTCCTGCTGGCGCTTCATGGCATCCTCCTGTTTCGGATATTTCGCCGTAATTTCGTCCACCTTCGGTTTCAGCACACGCATTTTGGCACTGCTCATGTAGCTCTTTTTCGTCGGAGCATACACAATGACGCGCAGCAACAGCGTAATGAGCAGCAATACAACGCCCATCGGCAGTCCCATGCGGGTAAAGAAGTCGAACACGTAGAGTGTGAAGTAGCGGTTAATCCAGCGTACGATAGGCCAACCCAGATAAACGAGTTCTTCAAGGTCATTGTCGAAGCTCGAAATTTTGTGGTCGTCCATCGACTGCAGCAAGCGGTAGTTGTTCGGGCCGAAGTAGAACTGGAATTTCGTTTCCTTAGCTCCCGTGGGGTCGAAAGCAGCCGTCATGGCAGCGTTGTACTTTTTCAGGTAACCGCTTTTTTCATTGAGTTGTTCGCTTTTCAAATCCACGTTTTGCAGCGGTTCCTCAGCCATGATTACCGAGCTGAAGTACTGGTTTTTGAAAGCAATCCAATCCACGCTTCCCGTAATACTTTCGCTCACGGTTTCAGCTTCCGAAAGGTGTTCCGCATCATCGTCGTGCAGTTTGTACGTCAGTGTAGAGTACATGTTTTCGAAGTAGAAACCCTTTTCGTGCTGAGCCACGCGGTCGTTCCAATTCATTTGGAGCGATTTGGTCGACGAAGGCAAGTATTTCTGCATGCCCTTGGTCTTGACACTGAAGTTCACGAGGTAGTTGTCAGCCAGCAGTTTGTAGTCCAGGTCGATGGTAGCACCGTCAGCAGCCGTCAGGCGCATGGTCACGGTGCTGTCAGTGGCATTAACAGGCGTGAAGTAATAGTTTGAAAAAGCCATTTGGCTTTCCTTTGTGTCGAGCGTCAGTTCAAGCGCTGCATCTTTAGCAGCATACAGCAGCAAGTTTTCGTTGCGTCCTTCAGCAAAGTCTTTGTAGCTTTTGTACTCTTTGAGTTTAACTTCGCTAATCCGTCCGCCTTTGGTGTTGATTTTCACGCTCACCTTATTGTTGCTAAGCACCACATCGTTTGCGTTACCCTTAGTAGCAGCAAAGAAGATGTCGGCGCTGTCGGCAGCCGCCTTTTGGTTGAGCGCCTGCTGCGCGGTAATGCTTTTTTTGTTTTGTGCGTCAGGCGTGTTGGTTTGTTCGGTTTGCGGAATCTGCTGCAAGTTACGTTCCTGATTGGTGTTATACCAGCTAAAACCAATGAGAACGGCTGCAATCAGAATCAAACCTGTAATGGTGTTTTTGTCCATAATAGGATATAGCTCTGTTGAGCGAGTTTGAAAATATGTGGAATTCTGTTTTACTTTCAGCTCTTACATTTTGCAAATAAAAGAACACGCGGAACAACGCCCATTGACGTTGTTCCGTATGTTCTTCTGTTTTAATGTAAGGTCTGAGTGAACTGATTCCCTTGATTTTGAATGTTTTAGATGTGAAAGCCGTAAAGCCCGTTAAGCCTCAGCCACTTCTTCGTTTTCTTCTGCTTCCTCGTTTTTGCATTCGATACAAGCCTTCACGAAGTCAAGGAACAAGGGATGCGGTTTCAGCACCGTGCTCGAATACTCGGGGTGGAACTGCGTACCCACATACCAGTTGAGTGTAGGAATTTCAACAATTTCAACGAGGTCGGTATCGGGGTTCACACCTACGCACTCCATGCCGGCCTGTTCGTATTCCTTGCGGAAATCATTGTTGAACTCATAGCGATGGCGGTGACGTTCGCGAATAATTTCGTTGCCATAGATAGCACGCACGCGGCTACCCTCGCGAAGGCTGCATTCGTAACCGCCCAAACGCATCGTGCCACCCATGTTGGTAATGTTCTTCTGGTCCTCCATGATGTCGATGACGTTGTGCGTAGTCTTCGAATCCATTTCGATAGAGTTGGCATCCTCGTAGCCCAATACGTTTCGTCCGAATTCGATAACCATCATTTGCATACCCAGGCAGATACCGAAGGTAGGCAGGTTGTGTTCGCGGCAGTATTGTGCAGCAATGATTTTGCCTTCGATACCACGTTGGCCGAATCCCGGGCAAATCACGTAGCCATCCATGCCCTTGAGCATATCGGCCACTGTGTTCTGATTGATTTTTTCGCTATTGATGAAGTGGCATTTCACCTTGCGGTCATTGTAGGTACCGGCCTGCGAAAGTGCTTCAAGAATACTCTTATAGGCGTCCTGCAAGTCGTATTTACCAACCAGGCCCACGTTGATAACCTTGGTAGCCTTGTGGCGGCGATCGAGGAACGAACGCCAGGGACCGAGTCCCGGAGTTTCGCCAACAGGCATACCCAGTTTGCGAAGGATCGTACCGTCAAGGTCCTGAGCCTGCATGCAAAGGGGTACTTCGTAAATCGTGGGTTGGTCAAGGCTCTGCACCACGGCATCGGGCGACACGTTGCAGAAGTTGGCAATTTTTCGGCGCAATCCGCTGCCCAGTTCGTGTTCAGCACGCAATACGAGGATATCCGGCTGAATACCGATGCTTTGCAATTCCTTTACCGAGTGCTGTGTAGGTTTGGTTTTCAGTTCGCCTGCTGCAGCAAGGTAAGGCACGTATGTCAAGTGAACGCACACCGCATTTTTGCCCAATTCCCATTTCAGCTGACGGATAGCTTCGAGGAACGGTTGACTTTCAATGTCGCCCACCGTACCGCCGATTTCCGTAATCACGAAATCGTATTTGTGCTTCTTGCCCAAATAGAGCATGTCGCGCTTAATTTCGTCGGTGATGTGCGGAATAACCTGAATGGTTTTGCCCAGATAGTCGCCGCGGCGTTCTTTGTCGATAACGCTTTGGTAGATGCGTCCGGTCGTAAAGTTGTTATAGCGCGTGGTTTGAATACCCGTAAAACGCTCATAGTGTCCGAGGTCCAAGTCGGTTTCCTGACCATCGTCCGTTACATAGCATTCGCCGTGTTCGTAGGGATTGAGCGTACCCGGGTCGATGTTGATATACGGGTCGAACTTCTGAATCGTGATGTTAAACCCGCGAGCTTGCAGAAGCTTACCTATTGAAGCTGCTATAATGCCTTTGCCCAAGGAGGAAGCAACGCCTCCGGTAACGAAAATGTACTTAGTCTCTGACACAGTAGTATGTTTTTAAGATTTTGTATTCTGCAATCGGTTTACTTTCCCAACTGGCCGGACATCCGCCAAAAAAGTGAAGGCCGGCATTGCTATTGAGCCAAGTAAACACTATTCGCAAGCAAAGGTACGACAATTTTACGAGAAGTAAAAACTTTATGCTTTTGTTTTGAAAAATTCAATAGACTCTTTTGTCTCAACCCCTCAAATCGCTCCTTTGCTGCGCCAAACCAAGCACTTTCGCTCAGCCACGCCCTTCAATCGTAGAAATTATCCATTTAAATGCCAGGCTGATTGGTGCGTTTTCGTCCCTTTTGTGTACCTTTGCTACCAATTATTTTTTTACATCTCATTCTGATTATGGCAGTAGATATTATATACCGTTATTTCCCCGATTTAACCGACCTTCAGCGCAACCAGTTTGCCCAACTCGATGCGCTCTATCGCGACTGGAATGCAAAAATCAATGTCATTTCGCGCAAGGACATTGACAACCTCTACGAGCATCATGTACTGCACTCCTTAGGCATTGCCCGCGTCATTCAGTTCCGTCCCGGCACGCAAATCATGGACATCGGCACCGGTGGAGGCTTCCCCGGCATTCCCTTGGCCATCCTTTTCCCCGAATGCCGTTTTAAGCTCATCGACAGCATCGGCAAAAAAACCAAAGTGGCTGCTGCCGTGGCTCAAGCCATTGGTTTGCAGAATGTCGAAGTGGCTCATCTTAATGTCATGGAGGAAAAGCGCAAATTCGATTTTGTAGTGAGTCGTGCGGTGATGAATGCACAGGATCTCGTGAAACTGGTGCGCAAAAACGTACACCATGAACATCAGAATGCTTTGCCCAACGGACTGATTTGCCTCAAAGGCGGTGATGTGGCCGACGAACTGGCTCCCTTTGCCAAATGTTCCGAAGTGTGGGATTTGAGCACCTATTTCACCGAAGAATTTTTCGAAACAAAAAAGGTCACTTACATCCAACTTTGACTACAGCAATCGGTTAGCCCGATTCATCCCTCATTTTTTTCATCTACCGGCTAAATTTCCAATACTTACTTATTATGGAAGTAACACGTTTTATTGTAAACATGATCGAGGAAAACTGCTACCTCGTTTACGACGAAACCGGCGAAGCAGCCCTCATTGATTGTGGTGCTTTCTATGACGAAGAAAAAAAAGCCATCCGTCAATTCCTTGAATCACACAACCTGCGCCTGGTGCGTATGTTCAACACCCATGCCCATTTCGACCACCTGTTTGGAGCCCACTATATATATAAGGAGTATGGGGTGAAAATGGAGATAGCGGCTGCCGAACGCGAAACCTACGAGTCGGCCGTTCAGCAAATGCAGCAGTTTATGCACCGCGCCTTGCCTCTCGAACTTCCCCCCGTGTGCAATTACTTTGCCGATGGCGACGAACTCAAGGTGGGCAATTTCACCCTCCAAGTCATTGCCACCCCCGGCCATACGCCCGGAGGCGTATGCCTTTATGCCAAAGAGGCCAAACTGCTCTTCAGTGGCGACAGCCTGTTCCGTCACGAAATCGGCCGTTGCGACTTGCCCGGAGGCAGCGAAGTACAGCTCATCAATGCTCTGCGCACTCGCATCTTAGCTTTGCCCGATGAGGTACAGGTGTTGCCCGGCCACGGTGATTTCACTACCGTAGGCGAGGAACGTCAATACAATCCCTACATCCGTTAAGCAGCTATTGTTCCCTTCAAAAGTCTGCATCCGTCTGTCCGTTTTTTCGTATTCTGACCTATCTGCTTTTCAAGGGAGTAATGTCGCTTCAATAGTTTAATGGGCAACTCTCCTCAAACGTCAATTTTCTGTTTGGGTAGAATTGCCCATTGTTTTTGCTCAATAGTGAAAAAGCGTAGAGTCAGTATCTATGAAAAATCCTGTCCTTCATTTTTTCTTTTCTAACGTATATAAACCCCTCGCTATAAGTATTTACAAACGCCTTATCTTTGTCAGTAGGAGTAAGTTTAATACGTAATAATCCACTCTCTTTGTTTATATTTTCAATGCAGCAAGGCCAATTCCCCATAGAACTTTGCAGAATCATCAAAGTATCGTTGGGTTTAAATTCCACTGCCTCTTGGTTGGATATATAGCCATACCATGAACCGTCATTACTGTTATAAAACAGATGTATGGGCGTTTTAACATGAAGTTCAAAATTGCATACGAAGTGTAGCAGTCCCAAACTCATGAAAAAGAGTAAAACGAACACTCCGTACCGTAAAACAAAGTGGCGAATTTGCATATTCGTATAGTTTTAGTTATTTGCCAGTTCAAGTTGATTGTGTATAAGTTGGTAATAGTAGCCATGTTGTGCAATCAGTTCCGCATGATTACCTTCTTCCACAACTTCTCCATTTCGTAACACGATAATTCGGTCTGCATTTTTTACCGTTGATAGTCGATGCGCTATTACAATTTGCGTTCTTCCTTTAAAGTCATTTTCCAGATTTTGGGTAATGTTCTTTTCATTTTCAGCATCAAGCGATGAGGTAGCTTCGTCAAGCATAAGGTAAGCGGGACGTTTGTAAGCAGCTCGTGCAATCATGATGCGTTGTTTTTCCCCACCACTGACCCCGATACCTTCAGCTCCAATTTTTGTATTAACACCTAAAGGTTGTTTTTTGATAAACTCGTTCAGACAAGCCGTTGTCAAGGCCCTTTTTAGTTGTTCATTATTTTCTTGTTCTCCCAGTATAATGTTGCGCTTTATTGTATCAGAAAAGATGAAATTGTCCTGCATCACGATGCCCGATGCTCGTCGTATGGATTTTGCAGAAAAATTTTTAAGATTCTTCCCTCCTAATTTTATTTCGCCCTTCGTAGGTTCATAAAATTTCAGAAGCAGTTTCATCAGTGTGGTTTTTCCGCTCCCGCTTTCTCCTACTATAGCTGTTTTTTTTCCAGCCGGAATTGTGAACGACACATTTTTGAGTGCTGGTTGGCCGATGCTTCCGGTGTATGAAAATGTCAGGTTGTTCACTTCAATGTCTTGTGGAGTATCAATGGGAATATCCACTTGTGCAATAGAGTCCTCATTGGCGCATAGATGTACTTCTTCTGAACGCTCCAAACTGATTTTGGCATCTTGGAATTGTTGCAAAAAGCCGATAAGTTGTGATAGTGGGCCGTTAACCAATCCGATAATAGCCGATATACTCATCATCATGCCCAAGGTCAGGTGGCCATTCACCACTTCTGCAGCAATCCAGCAAGTAATGAAAATGTTGCGCAACTGCCCGATGAGTGTAAAGCCTGTTTCCTGAATTTGTCCCAGCTTCAGCATTTTTACGTTCATCTGGTAACTTCTTTCTTGCAATGTTCGCCATTCCTCCATTTTGTAATCATCGTAGCCATTGAGCTTAATGTCCGTAATGCCCGACATCAGTTCATATTGCTTATTCTGGTTTTCTGAATTAACTTTGAACTGCTCGTAATCAAGAGCCTTACGACGACGGAAAAAGTAAATCATCCATACTGTGCTTAGTCCGGTCAGCAATAAGTAAACGCTTAAAATTACCATGCTGTACCAACCAATGATTGCTAAATAAAAAGGAGCTGAAACTATTGAAAACAACGTTTGTAAGGTACTGTAAGTGATGAAGTTCTGCAAACGTCCATGATCTCCCAAACGTTGTTGATAATCTCCAACACTTTTAGTATCAAAAAAGGTCATTGGCAGTTTTAGTAGTTTGCCAAGGTAGTCACTCAGTATATTGATGTTAATGCGGGTGCTCATATACAAGCTGACATGGCTACTGATTAGTCCCATGATGAAAGTGCCGATAAATAGCGATAATTGGGCGAAAAGTATGTTCAGAATCAGCCCCATGTTCCGCATGTTGATACCATCGTCCACCATTGCTTGGGTAAGAAATGGAGTAACCAATGCCAGCAGCATACCGAATAGCATACTCAGTGCCGATTGCGACAGTTCCCACCGAAACGGCCATACATATTTTCGGGCAAAGCGCGTTAAACTGTGTTTTTCTTTGACTGGTTTCTTGTCATAGAATTCCTCTTGTGGTTCTACTGCAATTACAATGCCGGTGTCACCATTCAGCCAATATTTTTCAAACGAACTTTCCGAAAATCCGTGTTTCCCATAGGCTGGATTTGCCACAAAGTAAGTCCATTTTTTAGTCAATTTATGCTGCTTAACATCATACAGAACCACAAAATGGTTTTGTTCCCAATGTAAGATGGCCGGAAGGGGGCATTTCGTGCGCAGCTGTTCCATGGTCATTTCAAAGCTGGCACTGTCTGCCCCAATTTTTTCAAGTGCATCCCTGATACCGGCCACGCTCACTCCTTCACGGGTCAGGTGCGAGAGCGAACGAAGGTATGAAAGTGGGTAATCTTTTCCATAATGTGATGCCACCATGCGTATGCACGCAGGGCCACAGTCCATTTTGTCGAATTGACGGGTAAATTTCATAATGAGTATCTTTAGGGATGCACTTGATTTTCTTACTTTTTCGGTTCTTTATTCAGTCTGAATGTCAGGTTCAGCATCACGTATCTTTTCAGCACGTTTCTGTACGTTTCTGTTTGCATCTGTTCGTTTAGGCTGTAGCTGTAGCTCGACATTTTGTTCAGCAAGTCAAAAGCTTCCAGTTCCATGCCCAAACGTCCGTTGAAGAAGAAACGTTTGAGTCGTGCACTCCAGATGAGCTGCTTCGTATTGAACTGGTCGTCGGCATAGCCATAGCGTGTGTTGAGCAGCAGTGAGGTGCTGAATTGCAATTTCCAGGGCAAGGGCATGCCTGCGCTGATGCGGTAATTCACGTTGAACACATCCTGCGTGGCAAAGCGTTCTGATTTGGCATGAATCCATTCGCCGTTTACTGAGGCCGAAAGGCTGTAGTAATTACGTCCGTACCATAGTCTGAATCCTTGTCTTGTAACAAAACGGTCGGTTCCGGCTTTGGTTGTCGCAGTGTTTTGCAATAGATTGATGTAGTCTTCACTGTGTCGATAATTAAAATCTGTGGTTAGCCCATAATGCCAGTCATTTTTCTTATCAAACGAACTGTTAAGTTGAAACTGTGAGTTAATGCCCCAGTTGCCATTTACGTTTTCCGGTCTGTACGTACGCACACCGGTTTGTAAGTCGTAGCGCATGGATTGCGCTATCAAGTTGTTCCACTGCTCGTATTTTGCATTCCAATTTATACTTGTAACATGTTTGCCCCAGCGGGTGTTATTTACCGAGAAATCTACTTGGTGCAAGGTGCTTTCTTTCAGGTCCGGATTACCGATTCTCACCACCAAAGGCGTGGCATCATCGCGATAGTCAATCAGGTATTCGTTGTTCGGGGCACTTTGGGTCAGTTTGTAGCTGAGATTGATGTGGCGTTCTATCTTGGCATCGCCTTTTACCTTTTGGTTGCGATCGAATCTAAAACTCAATTCAGGTTCGAAAAAGCTGTAAGTTCGCCGAAACTGTGTATCAATGAGTCCACGTTGGTATTTATACTTCACCCAATCGATGCGTATCGGTAACGTCAGGTCAATATGTTGACCCACTTGGCTTTCCCAATCATATTTATAATAGTTCAGGTGCAGCCCTGGGGTATATGTCCGTTTCCAGGTGTCGGCATACGCCGAGTTGGTATCATCGATATATTGAGTCAGCGCATCCTTCATCGAGGCAAGGCGGTCGAGCGGTTCATCGGCCAAGTCTGTGCCTTCCAGTTTGTAGTAATCGCGGTTTCTCGAAGCATATTGTTGCTTGTAATTAAACATGGGATTTATATACACTGATGCTTCGTTGAAATTAAATCCAATGGAGTAATCCAAAGTTCCGCTGTAGTTATATTCGCGTGCATCGTTATCGGTAAATCGGTTTTGCATACCGTTTTGTCTGTAGTCTGCACTTTCCAGTAAGTTTCGGTTGCCCGAAAGGCTGTAGAAGCCATTGGCATTAAAATCCAGTGACCCGTAGCCATTCAGTCCCCATGAACTGGCCATTTCGCCTTTGGTGAAAAAGTAATGCCCTTCGTTTTGCTGATTCTGCTGCAGGCTGCTAATCAGGTTTTTGCGGTAAATGTCGGCACTTCCGTCGGTAAACAGGCTGTCGAGAGCCTCACCCATATAGCGTTCGGTCATGCGTTCTTGCCATTCAGCCTGACGCGAAAGGTACACATTGCGGTAATTGTTATACCAAAATTGGGGCTTGAACTTTAAGGCACTCAAAGCCTGTTCCTTTTTCGGAGTGTAATTCACTTCGAAAATGTCGCGCACATACCAGTCGCGGAATGTCGATTGCGACTGACTGATGCCGTCAATGTCTTTGTCATCGAGGTAGTTGATGCTGTGCTGATACACCCGGCTTTTTTGCTCTTTCCATTTAAAGGAAGCAAAGTTATTTATCTTGTATATTCCGGCCTTGTCCTTCACCATCAAGTCCGACGACAGTTCGTGCGTTGTCAGGTCGTCGCTTCCTCCCGGTTCCTGCCAGTTTCCGTTCACGTCGTAGTAAGCATTGCCATACACATTGTTCGAATAGCCCATAAATGCCAGCTTTGATTGCGGCGTAAAGCGCAGGGCAAAAGCTTTGGCCGAATAGTGTTCGTTCGTCCCCCCACCGATGGCACCATTGGCAATCCAGCCTATGCTGTATTTTCGTTTCAGCCTCACGTCCATCACCGTGTTGTCGCCATGGCTCATCAGCATACTTTTGCTGATGTTGATGTCCTTGTCCACCAATTTGTCCAAATCCGGTTTGGCTTCGTACACATTGATTTTGTCAATCATATACGAAGGCAGATTTTCAAGCGCGATGCGAGCATCGCCTCTGAAAAAATCCTCGCCGTTCACCAGTAAGCTCTGCACCTTTTTACCGTTTACATAGATTTCACCCCCGGTGCGCAACTCCACTCCCGGCAGCATGGCAATGAGTTGGTCGAGCATGGACCCTTCGCGTAGCTGAAAGGCATCGGCGTTAAACTGCAGGGTGTCGCCCTTCATCACCATTTTAATGCGCGTGGCCGTAACGGTGGCTTCGCCGAGTGTCCGATTGGTAAGGTTCTGTTTTTTTCTCATCAGCACACGGCCGAAAGTACCCCCTGTAATGCGATACTTTTTGTAGCGGAAGTTTACCGTTTTGTAGGTATCTTCATATCCCGGTTTCGAAAAATGCAGGGTATATTTGCCCGGTGCTTTGATAGTATAACTGAAATTGCAGTTATAGCCCTCATCTTTATTGACAAACCTTTCTACTTCAGTACTGTCTGCATTCAGAAACCGAACTGTTACTGAGTCTATTTTTTCGTAAGTAAATCCATCCACAATCAATCCCATTACAAGGTACTGTTGGGCATGTGTATTGGATATAGCTAAAAAAATCAAAAGAAAGAAGAGTAGAGCCTTTTTCATGGGAATAGGAGAATTTTTAGTGTCAGGTTGCACCTATATATGATTTATAGGGCAACCTGCCACTGAATAAATGTTTGAATTAAATGGTTGGCCTAAATCAATCCCGGCCAAAAACTTGCCATGCTTGTGTTTTCAAGTTTGGTCGGACCTTCAGATACTGAAGGTGGAGGGGCTTGCGTTGTGTAACAATTACAATTGTCGTCACACAATATATTACCTTTGGTCTTTCCGCACTGACAATTGTTTTGAGGAGTTGGGGGACAATCGCAATTGTTACCATTGCATGTACAGTTGTTACCCAAAGATTCACAGCTGCAGTTATCAACATTGGCATTTCCGCCTTTAAGGTTGTTTTCCTGCCAATCGTTTAGCAGGACAAAACCTTGATCTTTGATCAGGGATTTGAGAATGTTTTTTTTCATAATGAAATGATTTTAAGTGAGTTTTTCCAACAGGTATTCTACTCTGTCTTCTATGATTTTCTGAATGTAAAGTTTGTCGTATCCTCTAATGCATTGGTTCTTAATATTTAAGGTTTCTAACTTATGTTGGCTGCATCCACCATGACATAGTGGAAATATCCTACATTTTTTGCAGAAATCATTGCCATAGCGGTGTTGCATGCGTTTGGTGAATTTTTCGTTCCATTCAATCGTTCCGTCCGGCAATAATTTACCTTCGCTGTTATGAGCAACAAAATCACGCGCCGTACATTTAAAAAGACGTCCATCGTAATTCAGAGAAATGTGATTTTCCTGATCTGCGTAGCAGCGGCTCTTATCGATATGCTTTAATTCGTTAACCTTAAAACCTTCTTGAATAAATGCTTCGCGAATTCTGATTTGCGTTGTTTCAAAATCGTTCAAACTTCCTTTGTCTCGATCTTGCCAAACCCTTTGCATATCAATGGTAATCAATGATTTTTCGGCAGATGAGAAAGAAGCAATATCATCAATAACGTCGAAATAACTTTCAATGTTCAAGTTCGTCATGTTCAGTCGCAACGTTATTGGCATTTTGTGAGCCAAAATTTTTCGGATATTCTCTAAAATCAGACGATAAGTACCTTTTTTATTGGGGAATACTTTTGTCTGGTCGTGAAAATGTTCATTGCCATCCAATGTTATTTGAAAACCAATACTTTGTGCTACATGCATCTTTTGCAATTCTTCGAGCATATTGTCCGTAATCAATGTAGCATTGGTTACAAAACTTACGTACAGATTGCATGTATGCTCAACACAAAGTTTTTCGGCATGTTTGAGTAAAGGAGATATAAAGGATTTGAAAGCAATGAGTGGTTCACCTCCAAAAAAGGAAAAACCGAGTTGCTTTACACCTTCATGAATCACCTTTCTGTCAATGAGTTTTATCAGAGCAGATGCTACCTCTTCATTGATTAACGAACCTTTGACGTGTTTTTCGAAGCAATACCAACAATTCAGATTACAGTCTAAAGTGGGATTGATGAAGACGCTAAAGGATTTTGGATTGTTATCGTATTTCTTCCATGCTTCAATAACTTCTTCCTCTTCGATGGCATTTGCAGGGACTGCAAATTGTTTTCGAACGAGAAAATCATAGAACGAGGCATTCTGACTTTTTACCGCTTCAAGGTTATCCTTGCACTTAACCACTAAGTTGGCAAGTTCATTCTTGATAATTCCAATGCCTTCTGTGCGACAGTTGTAGATCACTGTGCAATCGTCTTCGTGAGGAAGTAGAAAAGTATATTTACTGATTTTCATTGACATGATATTGGGTTGTTAATAAATGAAGTGCATATCCGATGCAACCGGTTTGTAAATTGATTTGCCAATGTTTTTTGTTTTTAGGATAAGAGGTTGGTAACTCCATGATGTCTGCAATGTCAGTGCGCATGGTCGACCAATCTGTACTACCATATTCCGACATTAACCGATTGATGCTTTGGTAATAAAGATTCGTTGAATAGCTGCAAGTCGCAAAATTATGGCATACTTGTTTTAATTCTTCAATGAAATCTTCATTCAGCAGGTGCTGTTCGTTTGCTCGTTTGCAATATCCCAATCGAGCTGTTACGTAAGCGGCTATACCGGTATATCCGTATTCCAGCGAACTGTCAAACATGCGTTGAGGTGATAGCGTCGAAACACGTTTGTCAATCAAATTAAGCATGGATTGTGTATCTTCGGCAGACAGTAAGTTACAGTCGCGCAGGTAAATAAGTCCCCAGCCGATACCGGCCAATCCTTTGGCAAAAGAAAACAGACATTCAGAACTTTGTGTCAGGAATCTTCTGATTTCAGCCAGTAATAGAATGGCTTTATTTTTCCACTTACTATCCTGAATGCTTCTATAATAGATCATATACAGTACCACTAAAGCCATTTTTCCATGAGCAAGACCTATATTGCTGTCATGCAGTTGCTGTGAATCGCAGAAAGACAATATGTCAGGAATGGTCTGTATCCTATCTTCTATATCTTTATATGCTTCAGGATGAACCACATAGTTTATTTGTTTAAGATATTCCATATTGTACTTTTTCAGAAGTGAGCCAAAGGCTTGTTTTTGCTGTTGCAGCCAATCGTAATTGGCATGAAGCAGTTCCATAGCATGCGAAAAGCCACTTGGGTAGAGTGAGTATGCCACAGCTTCGGCTTTGCACCTTAATGAGGTGGGGAAAAGCAAGTAAGCAATCAGCAGAAAATTGTGGATGTAGCATGGGCTGATATACGAGTATGTAGATTTTTCCTTATAGATATGTCCTACGGTAACTTTGGAAATCAGTTTACACATGCCTCCTTCCATCCAAGCTTTAAGGCTGATAAAAGCTTCTTCACAGCCGTACCCGAGTAAACCTTTGAATCCGTTGATTTCGTTCCAGTATGTTTTAGATGAGGCATAGGTAGCTCCTAACACACAAAGTGTATGGCCGTCCTGCAATGCCTTAACCTTAGGATTCGAATTCCAGACAGATATAGGCATATATTGCTTTACCCCCATGTAAACAAAAGCTCCATAGGTAGAATAAGGTTCTTTTTCTTGGACAATCCCATCAATTTTTGTCAATGGTTTTGTTTGGCAACAGGTAATTTGCCGGCCATTGTGTTCTAATTCCTCGGTAATGAGTTGCACCCAATCAGTTTGATAAAAACGCATGTGTGCATCCAGCAGAATGAAAAAAGGAGTAGTACAGCATTGTACCCCTTTTTCTTTACAAACAGCCGGCCCCATACGGTGTGAATTTTCAATGTACGATACATTCCAACCATCCAGCATTTCTTGATAATCAATGCCATCATCTGAATGGTCGTTGATTACGATAACATCAACGGAATTTCCGGCTGTTTCACGAATGCTTTTGACGGTATTGCCAACCTCAATGCCTTCGTTGTAAAAAGGAATAACAGCTGTCAGTTTATTCTTACTAATAGGAATTTCAGCCTTCTCATGTAGAAATTGACTGACCAGTTTGGTCCAATTCCTAACCATTTCTGCTTTGATGGCTATCGAATGTTCATGTTGTGCTGTTCTTTTGGTTCTGGAAACTTGGAAAGGGTTTACGCGATATTCCAGCAGAATATCCGGAATATTAGCAATGGTTAATCCTTTGGCTAAAGCTTCAGCCCAGAAACCATAGTCCTCGGCATAGATGTATTCCTGCTTATAGGCCATATCTGTCGCATCAATGGAAGCTTTGCGCATCATTACGGTAGGGTGGTAAATGGCGCAACATTCCATAAATTCCAGAACACCAACTTCGCCAGTTCGATATGGCTCGCAGGTATCTTCGTTTTCGCCAAAGCATTGCATGCCAGAGCCTAAAATGTCTACTTTTGGATGCGACTCCATATAGTCGAATTGCACTTGCAACCTATTGGGATACATGCGATCGTCTGCATCCATCCGAGCTATATATTTACCTTTTGCTTCTTTCAAAAGCAAGTTCAAAGAACCTATATAGTTGTGGTTGTTTTGAATCAATCGAATACGGGGGTCGTTATAGGAATGGACAATAGCACTGCTATTATCTGTTGAGCCATCGTCCACAATCAATAGCTCAAAATCCTTATAACTCTGAGAGAGAATGCTGTCAATACACTCGCGTAAATAGAGCGAAGCATTGTAAACCGGTATGCATATAGATATCAGTGTGTCCATAAAGAATGTAGTGAATAAGTAGATTCTCTAAATTAGTATATACAATTCTTTCAAATTAGTTATGCTTAAACTACGTTCTTGTACCGTATTTAGTTCATGAAATCAGGTTGTACTTTAGCATAGCTATAGAGAGCAAACTCTCATCGCTTTGCATTTGGTTTGCACTGACTTTTGTACCGAACAAGCAACTACTTAAGTGTGTAGAAGCTCTAATTTTACTTAGCGATTGCAAAGGTATGGGAAAAAAATATTACTTCCAAATAAAACATGTGTACTTTTGATGTGTACAAAAAATGAATCTATTTCATTGATTTTCAATGATTATGAAAAATATTTATGTGTATGGTATGTGTACGGCCTAACTTAAATTGACTAAGTATTGACGCAGCGATACACTTTTATCCGTGATTTCCAACCGTTGCTTGAGCATGTATGACTTATGCCGTATTGTACCCTCGTTGACTCCCAATATACGCGCTAAACTCTTTGATGGAAGGTCCAAACGTAGCAACATCATAAATCGATAATCGGATAAATCTAACAGAGGGAAACGTTTATGAAGTTTCGACACAAAATGGTTTTCTGCATTTTCTAAAAAGGCTTCAATTTC